>SDBS01000941.1_pt1 | contig 29251 bp, 28 predicted proteins | sample 2277091 | NCBI WGS metagenome assembly SDBS01 (sample SAMN10404972, study PRJNA504765) | marine sediment metagenome | isolation source: marine sediment core GS10_PC15, 163 cmbsf | place: Arctic Ocean: Southern Knipovich Ridge | collected 2010
TATCATTAATACCACACTAGTACTGTCAGATGGAGATCTTGCTGTACCCTGACTTTCTTCTTTAAGCTTTTTCAAAATAAAAGTTGGCTTTCCAAAACTATTACAAAGAAGAGAAGCTACTGGTGAAATTATTGTAAAATCCCAGCCTGAACCTCCTTCAAAAATAATTGGCGAACTGCTTTTTGATACTTTTAATTTTACTCCCTCGACAATGCTTCTAATCTTTAGCTTTCTTTCTTCGCTCTTATTTAGGAGTCCTGGGATCATTTTCTTTATCTGATCAAAAGATGGATCTGTCAAAACCCTAAAAGCCACAGGAAGACCGTTTTTTACCTCACGCACATTTAAAATTGAGATAATCTTTGAAATCTTTTGACGGAAAGTATAATCTTCTACAGAATCTGATTCAAAAAGAGCCTTAATTCCTGGTCGCCAAGAATTCCTCATACTACTCAATCCTTCTTCTATAAACATTTTATTTTCATCAACCTGAGGCATCATATCAGCAATTGTGGCCAACGCAACTAGTTCCATAAAGTTTTTTCTTAAATTATCACTCATTTTGTTTTTTAACAATAATTCAGTCAATTTAAAAACAATGCCAGCCGCAGCAAAATCTTTAAAGGGATATTTTTCACCACTTTGTTTTGGATCTACAATAATATCAGCTTCTGGTAGCTTGTCTAAAACCTTGTGATGGTCAACGACCATAACGCTGAAACCAAGCTTTTTTGCTAATTTTATTTCTTTGAAATTGCCGATTCCGCAATCCAAGGCTATTAAAAGTGCAGGCGAGAATCTTTTCAATTTTTCCAGAGCTTTTTCTGTTATCCCATAACCCTCAAGCTCTCTATCTGGAAAGTAAAGTGCAGATGTTTTACCGCCCAAAGTTGTAATTGTTTCTTTTAAAATAATAACTGAAGTCGCTCCGTCTAAATCATTGTCACCATAAAGAATAATATTCTCTTTATTCTTTACTGCTTTTAGTATTCTGTCAGATGCTTTTTTTAAATTCTTCATAATCATATTATTTGTTTTTTAAAGCTTCGATCCCGGGAAGTTTTTCTCCTGCCAAAAATTTTAACATTGCTCCCCCACCCGTTGAAAGAAAATCAAATTTCTCAGTTAAACCGAATTTCTTTATTGCTGAAATTGTATCACCTCCACCAGCAATTTTAAAAGCTGATTTATTATTAGTAATTGCATTTAAAATTTCTCTTGTTCCTTTTTCAAACCTTTTATTTTCATACACTCCAACAGGCCCATTGAATAAAATTGTCTTTCCTTCTTTTATAATCCTTCTAAAAAGTTTTATAGTTTTTGGTCCGATATCAAAAACATCTTCTTCTTTTTTAACAGCTGCCATTGTTCCTTCTCTGATTCGCTTATCTGTTTGGTTTTTAAAACCTATAATTCCATCTGGAGGCAGATTAATTTTTTTATTTGTATCAATATTATCTCCATAAGAAAGGATCGCTTCTCCCATTTTACTGCCCAAAAGCAAATGATCAGCTTTTTCTAAAAGATTAAGAATTGTTTTCATCTTTGTTTCTATTTTGATACCACCAACAATAACCACAAAAGGACGTTTAGGTTCTTCTAAGGTTTTTGACAAAACCTCCAGTTCTTTTTCAAACAAAATCCCGAAAGTGCTTGGCAAATATTTAACAATGGAAACAACTGAAGCATGCTCTCTGTGTGAAACAGAAAAAGCTTCATTAATGAAAATATCTCCTAATTGTGAAAGCTTTTTTGCAAACTCATCATTATTGGTTTTTTCCTGTTCGTAAAACCTTAAATTTTCCAACAATATTATTTGCCCAAATTCCACTTTCTTTATTTTCTCCTTTGCGCCCCCCTCAATGTAATCAGTTAATAATTCAACCTTTTGATTCAATAATTCATTTAATCTGGGAATAATATGAATTAAGCTCAAATTCTTTTTTTCTAATTCCAAATGGCTCATTAAAACAATTCTTGCTTTTTCCTTTATCAAATATCTGATGGTTGGAACAGTTTTTCTAATTCTGAAATCATCTAAAATTTCCCCATCTTGGGAGATGGGGACATTAAAGTCACATCTTAGTAGAACTGTTTTGTTTTTGAAATCAAAATCAGTTAGTTTTTTCATTCTTCTTTTTTAAGCGCTTTTCTTAAAGTTTTTTTCAATGCCTCTAAATCAACTATTTTCTTTTCTCTTTTTGGTTTTTGTTTTTCAGCAATTCTCTTTGAAGTGGAAAAAGAAACAGGCTCCATGGTTCTTTCTTTTTTAAAAGAGAAATTCTCCCCCTCTCTTTGTTTTTTTATTTTTTTAAGACACGGTTTACAGTAAACAGGCCTTCCTTTTTCCGGTAAAAAGGTTAATTTTGTTTCTCTTCCACACGAAGAACACACTGCATCATATAAAGTAGTCCGCTCTGCTTGAAAACTTTCAGGCAGTTCTGCTTCTCTCATCCAGCGCTTAATCTTATCTTCAACGACTCTTCTCTCAATGCTGTATCTTTCTCTTGCAACTTTAATAATTTTTTCTCTATGCGATATTTCGGGCTGCTCATAAGGCTTAAGGGTGTGGGCTGAAAACGGTCTTCCTGCTATTCCATCAACCATCAGCTTTAGATAAACATTGTATTTAGCCAAGTTAACCAAATCTTCTGCCCTAACTATTGGCACAAATTCTTTTTCCAAGTATTCAGCATCCTCTGCCCCTACTCTGAAAACAATAAAAGTACCGACATTACCGAAAACAGAATCTCTCACCTTAGTACTTCTTCCTAAGGCTGTCATTTCCTCAAGTTGAGCCATGTATTGATTAGCCAGCACCAGAGATAGCCTGTATTTTCTTGCTTCAGATAAGATATTGGCAAATGCTTCAGTGGCAAAGTTTTGAAACTCATCAACATATATAAAAAAGTCTTTTCTTTTCTCTTCGGATATATCAACACGCGACATTGCAGCCAGCTGCATCTTAGTAATAAGCAATGCTCCTAAAAGCTTCGAATTCTCCTCACCAATTCTTCCTTTTGACAAGTTAGCTATAAATATCTTTCCCTCATCCATCATTTTCCGCATATCAATATTTGACTTAACCTGACCAATAATATTTCTAATCAAGGGATTGGAAATCAATTGTCCAATTTTGTTCTGAATAGCAGCTGTTGCCTCAACTTCATATCTTTGGGTGTAACGAGCAAATTCATTAACCCAGAACGATTTAACCATTGGGTCTTTTATTTTTTCAACAATTTTCTTTCTGTATTCAGGATCAGCCAACATCCTATTGACTCCTAATAAAGTTGAATTAGGATCATCTAAAAGCGCTAAAATAGCATTACTCAAAATATATTCCATTCTTGCTGACCAGACATCAGGCCAGATTTTTTTAAATACATCCATAAGCCCTGAAGAAACCAAATGTCTGTGCTCAGCGTCAACTTTTTCCATGACATTAAAAGGGATTGGATAATTCAAATCAGCCGGATTAAAATAAATCACATCATTAATTCTATTGGCAGGAATAAAATTAAGAAGTTTTTCAGCAGCTTCTCCGTGAGGATCAATAATTCCAACCCCTCTTCCTGCCCTAATATCCTGAATTGCCATGTTTTCAAGCAGTGCAGTTTTACCCATTCCTGTTTTACCAACAACATAAATATGCCGACGCCTATCATCGATTTTTATCCCAAACTTTTTCTTTTGATTTCTAAAAGTAGTCTCTCCTAAAAAAATTATTCCTTGGTCTTCTTTAGTCATAATTATTCTGTAGGCAATTTAGGGGGCGCAGTTCTTTTTGCCTCAACTCTTGCAACACTAGGGACTGGCGCTATTCTCCAAGAAGGAAAATGGAATAAAGAAGCTAATTCTTCTGTGTTTAACATAAACTTTGCTTCTGGTGGTGGTTTTCTCGGGAAAATCGGAGAAAGTCTGCTTACATAATTTCTAAACATTCTTCTGTTTCTTAAATAAAGCCTTCTAGGAATCAATTTATTAATAGGCAGAAACCTGCCCTTTTTAATCTTACTAAGAGTTGGGCCAAACGGAACCAAACCATTAAGATTCGCAGTCATATAACTGCCGAAAAAAGTAAAACCAAGTCTGAAATTTCCTTTATTAAAAACATCTCTTTTACCAAGAAAGATAAATCTGATATTGGTGCTGAAAATTGGCTTAGAGATTTTTTCTTCTATAGCAGATAATACTATTCTTTCTCCTGGAGTTAGCTTCATTTCAGGCGGTATAATTGGTTGTTCTTTTGGAGCTTCTTCTCCTGGAACCTTGCCGGTTATAAGAATATCGGCTGCCTCCAACAACATTGATTTTGTTTTCATTGATTCCTTTATCTCTCTCCTTGCCAACCTATCCCTTTCTTCTTCAGCTTGTTCAATCCATTTCCCAGCTGGCTCTTGAGACATAGGCTTACATGACATTTGAATCCAGAATTGTTCACCTGGTTTTACTTTTGCAAAACCCTCTAAAAGACTTGCTACTGGATCAATTCTTTTTTCTTCAAGAGTTTCTCTTTCTGTTTCAAATTTTTTGTAAGTTGCGATTGGATAAAAATCTGGCTTAACCGTCATATAATCTGTTGCCCACATATTCCATTCATCATTAGGGAGATCTTGGGGAACAGCTTTTGTATAATCATCAGCCAGCGTAATTTCTGCTTCTGGATATTGAGCATAAATACTTGCTTCAACTGCATCCCTGTAACTACTGTGGCATCTAAAATAAAAATGAATATCTCCGCCCAAAGAAACAATTTCAAAAACAATAGAAGTCTGAATCTGGCCATCTATATGTATTTCCCACCAGTCAGGAGGATGATAAACAGAACTGTGAATGCTGTTCATTACATCTTCCATGGCTCTGACTGGCTTTACGCTTTCTTTGGGAAGTTTTATTTCCAATAAAATTGGCTTATAAACTGTTCTTATCCATCTATAAGTTCTCCACTGCTTCCATAAATAAACAAAAGGTTTCCATAAAATAAATGGAGCAGGCAACCACCACCAAGCTCTAAATATCTGCCATAAATACTCTAAAATCAAAACTGCAAAAGATGAAAATGAAGGGACTGTTGGTATCATAAATTATATTGCTTTCATTGTTATTATCTCATTATACATATCTAAAAATAAAAGAAAAAGAGCTCTTTAAACAAGGCTCCTTTTTCTTTTATCTTTCTAAAACTTAGATTTCTTTCACAGTGTATTTTCCTTCAGCGTCTCTTGAAAAATGGTTTTTATTATTTAGATTAAGTAAGACCGTATTTTCTTTAACAATTCTTTGTTTTAAAACCTTTCCCAAAATCTCTTTTTTTGTTAATGATTTCGGAGCTTGTTTTAAAATACTGAAGATTACATCTTTAACCTGGCCTGGATAATAACCCCATTCTGACAGAGCATAGGTTCCTCTTCCAACTAATATGAACCTAGAATCTTTAATTAATTCATTGTGAACAGTCTGAACATGACTGCCTTCAATTAAATTTGTCACTTCTTTGAAATGAAGAGGTTTTTTTGCTTTTTTAAATACTAAATAAGCTCTATCTTTTATGCCTTTTGGATTAATTTCTGGCCAATTTGAAAGACCATACAGACCTTCTTCGTTTGGATGGATTTTCTTAGAAACTTCTAAAACAGATAGCAAAGGTTTTCTTTTGAGAGAGGACTTTAAACTTGCAACAGGCGAAGGTCTTTTTATTTTTTGAAGCTGATTGAAAAGAGAACTAATTGTTTTCTTGGCTGAATCAAAAGAACTTTTATTTGTTATCCAGCAGGAATAAAAATCATTACTTTCATTAATCCTTTTGAATGGTTCTTTTAAAGACAAAAGGAAAGAAACTTCGTTTTTATTATCATCACCACCAAGCTCTTCCAATAAAATACTTTCTTTTCTTAAACCTCCAAAAGATTTTAAATGCTTAGAGAAATGCTGAAAAACCTTATTATGCTTTTCAAGTTTTAGATTTATTTTATCTAAGCTGGCTGATTGAATTTGACGCACTCTTTCTCTGCAAACCCCAAAATCCCTACCAATTGCTTCTAGGGTTTCCTTTTGAGCTTCCTTCAATCCAAACCTACGCACTATTGTTTCCTTCTGCTTGCCGCTTAAGCTAGCAAGTAGCTCAGAACAAATATTTTTATAATCAAAGTTTTTCATATTTAAATATTTAACCATTTTATCAAAAAATAGTCAAGCAGTACTAAAAACCTGCTAACAAGGCAGAAATAATTCCTGTTAAAAGTATGCCGTCAAAAACTCCTGCTCCTCCAATAGAAAGATACCCTCTGTAGTTTTTGATTCTTGTAATGTTTAAGAGGTCAGCCCCAATCAAGGTTCCTAAAACTCCAGCAATAAAAGCGCAGGGAGCAACAAACCCTGGAGCTAAAATCAAAGCAAAAAGCGCTGAAAAAATAGGTGGTATAAAAGCTGAAACAACAACTCCTTTTCCTGGAACAATCCTTGAAAAGAATTTGGACACAAGAGCCATTAAAATAATTGCTATAAAAATTGGTTTTAACTCAAATCCTTGAGATTTAACAATAAACAAAAAATAAAAAGAGAGTAGGACTGGAATAATCCCCCCTCCCAAATTAATAGCTATGTATTGGCTTTCTATCTTTGGTTTGCTGAACAAACCAAAAAACCTTGACTCTTCAACTAAAACTAATTTCTTTTTTGTTAAAGGAATGTTGATTAAAGAGCCAATTAAAATTGAATAAAGAATCAATAGAGTTAGTTGAGGAGAAATGCCTAAAGTCTCAAAGCCGACTACAACAATATGAAAATATCCCAATAAAAATAATACTGGTAGGAGCAGTATAAAAAGAACAAAAATTAGAAAAGTAAAAGGTAGGAAAAACATTAATGTAAGATTATAATTCTTTAACTTCAAACACTTTTTTTTCTAAAACATTATCAGATTCATCAAAAAGAAATGCGCCTTGAAACTTTCTTTCTCTCAAAAACAATGGTATCCAATATTGATCACCAGACCACATTTGCTTAAATGGAATATCTTTAACATGAAACCATCGTGGTCTCATCTCTTCACTCTCTTGCGGCTCTCCTTTAAATTTTTGAACTTTAAATATATGAACCTGATGTGTTTCTGGATTATTAGGAAATTTAAAATCTAAAATTCCAAACTTCCACCACGTCTTGTGCAATAATTCCTGTCTCTTCTTTTAATTCTCTTTTAGCAGCCAGTTCAATTGATTCATTGCTGTTTACTTTTCCGCCAAATCCATTCCATCTTCCTTTGCCAAATCCTCTTTTTTTCATTCCAAGTAACAACTTTCCATCTTTTTGAATTAAGCACAATGTTAAAAGTTTTTTCGAGCTTTTCATAATTTTTATTAGAACTTATAAATATCTTCGCGATAACGATAAATAGCGAGCATGAATATCAACATTACAAACAAGAAATTATTTTTTCAATAGAAATTCCTTTTTTGTTAATTTCAGTAAAATCAACAACGCGCTCCCAAGAGCTAGATCTATTCTTTAAAAAATAAGTCTTTATAATTCTTTTTATTTTTTTTAATTTTGGAATTATTTTTTTCATACTTTTAGTTTATCTCAAAAGAAGCTTTTATCAAAGATTCATGACCTGCAACGTTTTTTATATTTTTTAAAAAAACAAAATCCGTTGTTCTTTTAATTTAAAAAATTATATAATGAAACAATATGCCAAAGTGTAAAATAAAAGGATGTAGTAAATTTACCAGAAATAAAAATACTACAGTAAAATATTGTTCGATGCATCTAGCAAGAATTCAGCGTCACGGATATCCAGAATTAAAAAAAGATGCTTGGCAGTCACTAGAAAAACTACCGCACACAGTTGTTGATGATTTTATTCTTAAAAACTGTCAAAAAATGATTGATAAAGAAATTGTTGAAAAAATGAAAGAAATGGGATTTAAAACAGCTACTGAATGGACAGTAAAATATCGAAGAAGAAAATTAGGAATCAAAAAATATTTATACGGCGATATAAAAAAACATAGGGCATGGATAAGACAGCAAGCAATTAAAAAATATGGAAATAAATGTGAATTATGCAAGTATAATTTAGTAATCGATACTCATCATATTGTCCCCAAAAAAGAAGGTGGATTACACGAGATAAACAACCTAATGGTAGTATGTCCCAATTGTCACGCTTTAATTAGCAGGGAAAAGATTCAATTAAAAACCCGAAGAAATATAACTAGAGCCACTAAAAGCCTTTCTAGATTATTAAAAATTTCTTAACGCCCATGCTTAGGCCAACAACATTTTTTATATTTTATTGGTTTGCCAGTTTGAGGATTAATTTTTCCGCATGGGCAAGGCTCATTTCTTCCTACTTTCTTTGCAGCTTGAGGAACATATCTCTGCATTGGTGCACCAGGAGCTGGTCCAAGCTTTGCAGTCATAATGGTATGAGTAAATGTTGTTTCTAAAGCCGTAAGTAATTTTTTAAACATCTTATGACCTTCTTTTTTATACTCAACCAAAGGATTCCTCTGACCATAAGCCCTAAGCCGTACTGAATCTTTTAAATAATCCATATTGTCTAAGTGTCCTATCCAAAGCGTGTCTAAAATCCTCAGATAAAGAACTTTTCCAACATTGCCTATATTTTCCTCTCCAAGCTCTTTTTCTTTATCTTGATAATCTTTTTCTTTGATTCCAGCCCTTTGAATCATTTCTAAAATCCAAGGTTTTAATTTATTTGCCCTGGCTTTTTCTAAGATCTCTTTTCTCTTTCTATAAATTACATCACGATGCTTATTTATCACATCATCATATTCTAAAACATGCTTTCTAATATCAAAATTCATTCCTTCAATTCTTGATTGGGCATCTTCTAGCGCTTTAGAAATCAGGTTGGCTTCAATGGGCTGGTCGTCTGGAAGATTCAATTTTGTGATTAAAGTTTTTAATCTTTCTCCTCCAAAGACCCTCATTAAATCATCTTCCAGGGACAAAAAGAATTGACTTGAACCAGGATCACCCTGTCTTCCTGATCTTCCCCTTAATTGATTGTCAATACGCCTTGCTTCATGTCTCTCAGTTCCAATAATATGAAGACCACCTAATTCTTTAATCTTTTCAGCCTCTTTTAAATCTATTGGGTTGCCGCCCAAAACAATATCAACTCCTCTGCCTGCCATATTAGTAGCAATAGTCACAGCTCCTAATTTTCCTGCCTGAGCAATAATCTGGCCCTCTTTTTCATGATTTTTAGCATTTAAAATCTGGTGCACAACACCTTCTCTAGACAGAAATCTTCCTAAACGCTCATTCTTTTCAATTGAGCGGGTTCCTACTAAAACAGGTTGTCCTGATTCATTCCTTTTCCTAATTTCTTCTATGATTGATTTGTATTTTATTTCTTCTGTCTTGTAAATTTTATCGGCTAAAGCTTTTCTGATTAAAGGCTTGTTGGTTGGAATAATCATTACTTCTAGATTATAGACTTTTTCAAATTCTTCAGATGAGGTGGCAGCGGTTCCTGTCATTCCAGCTAACTTGTCATACATTCTGAAAAGATTCTGAAAAGTAATAGAAGCTAAGGTAAGTGATTCAGGCTTTACTTCCAACCCCTCTTTTGCTTCAATTGCCTGATGAAGTCCTTGCGACCAGCGTCTGCCCGGCATTAATCTTCCTGTAAATTCATCAACAATAATGATTTGTCCATCTTTAACAACATAATCCCTGTCTTTTTTAAACAAAGCTTCTGCTCTTAAAGCCTGCTCTAAATGGCGAAGATATCTCATCCCTTTCTCCTCATAAATATTTTTCATGCCTAAAATCTTTTCTATCTTATTGATTCCTTCTTCAGTCAAAGTAGCAACCTTGCTTTTCTCATCAACCTCATAATCCTTACTTGCATCCAATCTTGGAATGATTCTTGCAAACTCCTTGTACCATTTTGAACTTTCAACATCAGGAGCTGAAATAATCAAAGGAGTTCTGGCTTCATCAATTAAGATTGAATCAACTTCATCAATAATTGCATAATGAAATTCTTTTTGAGCGCGCTGGTTTAAATCATAAACCATATTATCCCTTAAATAATCAAAGCCAAACTCATTGTTCGTTCCATAAGTAATATCAGCATCATAGGCCTGTTTTCTCTCACATGGTCTTAAAAAATCCTCTACTATATGAAAACCACCCATTTCATCCCTCATTTTCTCTTTTTCTTCAGCAAGCTTTTTATACTCTGGATCATATATAAAGGATTGCTCATGGTTTAAGCATCCCACACTCAATCCCAGGCCGTGATAAATCTGACCCATCCAAACAGCATCCCTTCTTGCCAAGTAATCATTAACAGTAACTAAATGAGCTCCTTTGCCTGTTAAAGCGTTTAAATACAAAGGAAGAGTGGCTGCCAAGGTTTTTCCTTCACCTGTTTTCATTTCAGCAATCTTGCCTTGATGTAAAACTATCCCCCCAATTAATTGAACATCATAATGTCTTTGATTTAAGGTTTTTTTTGAAACTTCTCTCACAGCAGCAAAAGCTTCTGGTAAAATATCATCTAAAGCTTCACCTTTTTTCAATCTTACTTTAAACTCATTGGTTTTTTCTTTTAATTTTTCACCAGAAAAACCCTCGAATTCTTTTTCAAGGGAATTAATTCTAGTAACAATAGTTTTAAACTTTTTTAAAGACTTTTCACTGGAATCACCAAAGAATTTATTCAAAATTGACATAATGTTTTTTAATTATACAGGTCATTGTAAAAAAAGAAAGCCCGAATTGGGCTTTAGCGAAATTATGGTAGATTAGCATAGAAACGGACTCTGTCTTTAGGTTCTGCTGCTTCGAAATGGGGATTCAAGACTTCTCTGTAAAAAGTCTTTGATCCAGCTTCATCTGCAACAACGGTAATACTTACACTAAAGCCAGAGAAGCTGTCTTTGACATCGATCCAAGAATCTTTTATCAATTTTGTACCGATGCCCGATCTTTGACTATCTTCGTCTACGGCCATCCATGCAATTTCAAAAAGAATCTCTTCAGAATACATGTCTTCAACCATCCAAGCTATAAAGCCCAGAATCTCTCCCTTTTCTTCTGCCACAAACCATTGTGTATAGGGGAAGTTGCCATTCTTTAGCCATTCCTCGACCAGGTCTCTAGGGAGATCATCGTATATCTCCTCGCAGGCAAGACCAATAACATCATCCCATTCTTGTTCTTTCATTCTTCTCACTTTCAAGTAATCACCCCTAATTAGATTGTTAAGGTGTTCTTATTATATAACTTTTTAATAAAAAGTCAATAGATAGAATTATGAGTGAATCTTTTGAGTATTAATAAAATGTTTTATAAAAATCTCTTTTTTTAATTCTTTAAAAATCTCTTTAAATAAAGGATTATCTTCTCCTAATTGTTCTGGGAAAATAAGGCCTTTTTGAGAAATATTTCCCTTTAACAGCTCTTTTGCCAGCACTACTGGGAATATAGCAGTAATTTTTTGCATTGAATTCAATTTTTCGTTTTTCTTAGAAAATGCTTTCATTTTCCAAAGAATTTGTTTTTTAGCAGTTTCGATTCTAATTTCCCCTAAAGTTAAATTGTCTTGTTTTCTTGATTCTAAAATCTTTTTTGTGAAATCAATGTTTTGATCATTAAGAAAACCATAACCCTCTAAGTATTTAAAAAAATAACTAAAACCAAAATTCCTAACTACCCTATAGCTCATATTCTTAACTTTTAAAGTATCTATTAAAGAGCATAATCCTTCAGCCAAATAACTCTCCGCCTTAATTTTCTCAATTTTTTCTTTTCTATAATTAGAAAAAGGGGGAACTTTTATTTTTTTGCCATTTTTAATTAAGGTTGCTTTCAACTGATGCCCTTCTATCAAATCATCAAAGCACCATAAAAATGGAAAAGAATATTTTTGTTTTGATAAGCTCCCTGTCAAAATTTCAATCTCTTTAACTTTATTTTCTTTTACTTCCCTGCCGCAAATAAAATTAACAAGACCCGGAGAAAAACCAGCAAAAGGAATAACTAAAATTCTTTTATCCTTTATTTTCTTTTTATTCTTTAAATAAAAGGAATAATCTAAATCAGAAATATCAATTAAATCTTTTTTAAATTTTAAAGCAAGTTTTAAACCAAGCTCGCCAACATCGCCTAGTAAGGCGGAAATCAATAAGTCGCTATTTTTAACATCTTTTTCATTATTAAAAAAATCAACCTTTATATTAAGGCTTTGTTTTTTCAAATAATAATCAATTGCTTTTCCCATCCTTCCTTTTCCCAATATTAAAATCTTTTTCATTTTATCTTCCAAACCTTAGGTATTGTCATGGTGGCTTTATGCATTTTTGGAGAATAATATTTCAATTCATGCTTTTTAGTTAATTTTTCGAATTTTTGTTCAATTTTCTTAAAATCAATTTTTTCCAAATTTATTGTTTTTGAACCAGCAATAAATGAATACTCGCCGCAATGATAAGAAGGCATTGTTAATTTATAAACTATAGCAAAGAGAAAAACCTTTTTTATTCCTTTAAAAGTTCTTTTAATAAAAGTATCAAAATCCAAAAAAGAAGCACCAAGTGTAATAATTATTCCATCTTTTTTTAATGCTCTTGAAACCTGTTTGTAAAATTCTGCTGAATAAAGTTCGGATGAAAGACCTTCTGGTTCAGGATTAGTGCAGTCAACAATAACCAGATTATAATAATTGATATAGTCCATTATGAACTTTTCTCCTTTAGTATTGTGAATTTTTACTCTTTTGTCAGAGAAGGAATCTTTACAAACAAACTTAAGATATTTTTTAGAAAGATTGATAATTTCTTTATCTATTTCAACCAAATCAACTTTTTTGACTTTGTGCTTTAAAACTTCTCGCAACACCCCGCCATCACCCCCTCCAATAATTAAAATATTTTCAGGTTTTGGATGAGAAAATAGTACTGGGTGAGCAATCATCTCATGATAAATAAATTCATCCAGTTTCGAAAACTGAACTATTTTATCAAGACACATTACTCTTCCATAAACTTCATTGTCAAATATTAAAACATCTTGAAAATTAGTTTTTCCTTTAAACACAAGCTTATCAATAGAAAAACAATGGCTTAATTTACCAGCTCTTTTCCCAAGACCAATTTCTTCACAAAACCACTTTTCGTTAAAGGTAGGCATAAAATGGTTTATCAAATTTAACTCTTTTTGGCCTTTTGCCTAGATAATCGAAAATGTATAAAGCAGCGCCTAATTTAGGGGATTTTTCAATAGTTTTTTTATCAATGAATTCAGTCATTCTTTTTAAAATAACTTCATCCTCTTTATATAGTTTAATATGAGGATAATAAACTTTACCCAGAATCAACTCATTAATAATTAGATTCTTTTCTGAAAAGAATTCCTGTAAAAACAAAAACCTATTTCCTATTGCTTCATCTCCTACTTCTAAAAACACAAAGCCACCATCTTTCCCTAACTGACTTGTGCCAAATTTAATAAATGTTTTGATTCCATCTTCTGTGTAAACTGGATTGGCTAAAAAACCAACAAAGTTTTCTTTTAAATCTTTTTTCTTGCTTAAATCAACTTTTTTAGTTTTAATTTTCAATTTAAACTTCTCGGCTAAAATATCAATACACTCTAGCAATTGAGCATCAATATCAATTGCCAAGCATTCAATACTGGGATCGGCCAAAGTTAAAATAACTGAAATAAAATCATCGTCACCAACAAGTAAAAACTTCTTATGAAAAGGGATTTTTGCAAGTATTTTTTCTGCAACAAAAAATGCAGATTCAACTGATATTGGCATCTGATCCCATTTAGCTTTAACTTTAAATCTGTCAAACTTTTTAAATAAATTAATAACTGCTTGCTTGTCTTTAGCTTTTATTCCTAACTTTTTTTCAACAGTACTCTTAATTTGCTTTGCAGTTTGAAGTTTAGGAATAAACTTTTCAATTTCTTTTTTAAGTAAAGTAACTTTTCCATTTTTTGAAACTTTAATTATTTTCTCATCTGTTAAAAGTTTTAAATAAGGATATAGGTCCCAATCCTCTAAGGCTTGCTTTATAATAAATTCAGAAGCATTATCAGAATAAATTATTGTTTTTATATTATACAAAAAACCAAAAAACGTAGGTTTGTAATAATTATCATAAAACTCACCAAGAATCTTGTTTGAGAATTTCAAATCTTTAAGACTTGTTGAGTGTTTTTTACGATCTTCAATAAACCTTGCTTTTTGAGATTTTGAAAATCTAAGGTAAAGCCCTTTAAAATATTTTTCCATGGTTTTTTAGCTGTCTAAACTTGTCCCCTGTCTATTTTTCGAATTTCAACTTTTTTTGGATTCAGTACATTGCTTAAATAATCTATTGCTTTTTCAGGAATAGCTCTATCTCCGCAGGTAAAAATATCAATAGCAACGTAGTTGTATTCAGGCCAGCTGTGAAAAGCAATATGGCTTTCAGCTAACAAAACAACCCCAGTAATTCCCTGAGGTTCAAATTTATGGATTATTGTTTTTAAAGGAATGCAATGAGCTCTTTTAACTGCTTCAGTTAAGATCTCTTTTAATTCTTTTTCAGTTTCAATAATTCTTCCATTCCAAAATTCGGCAATCAAATGAATGCCTGTATGTTTGAATTGATTTTTTTTGTCTATGACCCATTTGATGGATCTCTTTGTTTTTGTGTTCATCTTCGTACCAATCGCTTTATCTTACAACATTGATTTTAAGCAATGCTGAAAAACTGTCTCAACAAGTTCTTTTGTTGAGAAAAACAAAGAGTTAAAAAAAGCGATTGAGGTTATCCTTATTCCCCCTCCTCTCTTGTCCTGGTTTTCTTATAAAACCTGGCAGAAGGAGAGATTTTAAGTCCTTTTTTTAATACTCGACTTTTTCTTTTAATTTGCGCAATAGACCTTCTTTTAAGTTTCTTCAATTTTCTCTGAAGCTCATCTTTCACTTGATCAATAGCTGTTCTCAAGTCGGTTGAATGAGCTTCTGATCTTATAATCTTTCTGGGAAGCTTCAATTGACATTCAGCTCTGAAAAAAGGACCTTTTTTATGATGAGTGCCCTTTTCGATCTCAACAAAAGCTTCTAAGACTGATTTTACTTTTCCAGAAGGACTGCGATAATCCTCATTATGAATAGTTCTACCAAATTTTTCAAGAGGGGCTATTTTCTTCTCAATAAACTCACGAAGAGCTTGATCGAGTATAATATTGGTAGTTTTGATATTGATATTCATATCATAAAAAGGAAAACCCCCACGCTTTTGGTATACCATTTTTCAAAACTTTTGCAAGTTTTTTAATGAAGGTGGGGGGAAAGGCTTTATCTTCTTTTTCTTCTCTTGGTTATCTTTCTTTTTTTGGTAGTCTTTCTTTTGGTTGTCTTTCTTTTTTTAGTAGTTTTTCTCTTTTTAGTTTTCCTCTTTTTAGTGGTCTTTCTTTTCGTAGTCTTTCTTTTTTTGGTAGTCTTTCTTTTTGTTGTTTTCCTTTTTTTAGTTGTCTTTCTTTTTTTTCTTGCCATGTTGTATTTTTTTTATTTTTCCAGGCAGATAGTCGACCACCTATTGCCTTTTTAGAAATTAATTTTTAAAATTCACTAAAATCTTTTTAAGAATTAAAAATAAATTTGGAAACTTTTTTATTTTTTAATTTATTACTTTATTTTTTCATTTCAAACAATAATGTCAAGTGTGCAAAACTTATTTTTTAATTTTTTTTAAAAAAATTATCTTTTTAAAACAAAAAAACAAAGATTTTCTTTGCTTCTAAATATTTTATTAATATTTTTTAATTTTAAAAATTAAAATATTGAATCTCTTCTTCTAAGATAATTTTAAATTTATTTTTTACTTTATTTTTTATTAATTCAATTAATTTTTTTACGTCTTTTGCTTTTGCATCGTTGAAATTCACAATAAAGTTTGCATGTTTTTCTGAAATTTTAGCGCCTCCAATTTGTTTTCCTTTTAAGCTGCATTTATCAATCAAATAACCTGCGGGTATTATTCTTTTTTCAATAAATTTTTCTAATCCTGGAAACTCCTTTAAAAGTTTTTTATTAAAATTAGAAATATCTGATTTGGTTAAGGTGTAGTTTTTAAAAATACTTCCCGCAGAAGGAAAATTCAAGGGCTGTATTTTTATTCTCTGATTTAAATATTCTTTCATCTTCTGCTCAATTTCCTTTTTCTTTCCTTTCTTTAATTGAATCGCACAAGATAAAATAATGAGATTAGGATTTTTTTCAAAAACACTGGTCCTATAATTAAATTTACAATCTTTGTTTTTCAAAATTTTTATCTTTTCTTTTTCTTTATCAAAAATTTCAATAAAACTCACAACATTTTTCATTGAACCACCAAAAGCTCCTGCATTGCCTCTTATTGCTCCGCCAACTGTTCCTGGGATTCCTTTCAGCCATTCCAAACCAGCTAAGCTATTTTCCAAAGCAACATCCGTCAATTTTGTTGTTAAGAGACCTGCTTCTGCAAAAATTTCAGAATTAGAAACTTTAAATTCCGAATTTAAAACTTTAATTACAAGTCCATTAAAAATTTTATCTGATATTAATAACTTGCTTCCGCCCCCTAAAATAAAAAGCGGCAGATTGTTTTTTCTTGCCAACTCAACTACTTTAATTAACTCATCCTTTGTTCTGATAGTTAAGAAGTATTTTGCTTCTCCTCCAATTTTAAAAGTAGAGTAATCTCTTAAAGAAACATTGGATCGGAGATTGGGAAAAACGCTTTTTAACTGAGCAAAACCTCTATTGTCCATATTTTTAACCTTAATGAGCCAGGAGAGTTACTCCTATTCTAAGTCTTTAGTGAGTGCTATCCTCCTGACTCATCTATATTCTAAAGTATTATTTAAAAAAAGAAAAGAGATTATCCCGTAGTTGCTTGGACAGGCTAAGTCTGTCCTAATTTCCATTTTTGCATTTAGATATTAACCATGAGCTTGATTGGATCTTTCCTCCTCCGACACCAAGAACCATTTTAATACCCAATCTTTCACAAACTTCTTTTTCAGGGACATTATCTAAAGCACTATCCCCGCCTTTAGCAAAAATATCTGGTTTTATGAGCTCTAAAGTTTTACAAACTGTTTTATCTTTATCAATAGATATAACAACATCATCCACAAACTTTAATGAAGATATTATTTCGGCTCTTTCTTCTGTCTTCATAAAGCGAAAACTTCCTTTCATTCTAGCTTGTTCGTCTGTATTTATTATTACTACTAATTTGGTCCCCAGTTTTTTTGCTTCTTTAAAATACCTTATATGTCCAACATGTAAAGGATTAAAATAACCAGAAACTACAACCACAACTTCTTTGCTGTTTTTTGATTTCTTATTATCTAAATTCATAAAATTAGTAGATATTATGACCTCCTAATATAGTTTAATTATAAAGAATTAGAAGAAAAAGACAAAAAGCAATCTGCTCCAAAAAGCAAAAGACCCTGCAAGCAGGGCCTTTTGCCGACTGGGAATGGAGTTCTGAAAACAGAACCGCACTCACTGATTTAGATGATAGCAAATTTTAATCACCATGTCAAGTTTCAGCTAAATTTCATTGTTCTAAGCGTTTTAAAAAACCTTCAAGCTCTGAGGCTAAACTAGGATCAAGTTCAATTATTCTGTGAACAATTTCTTTAGTTTCATCAAACCGACCCAAATTAGCATAAACAACAGCTAAATTCATCAAAATCTTAGCATTGCCAGGATTAAGGTTCTATTGTTTCTTGATCTATAGAAATTAAATCTGATTCCATTCCCAAGGCTTTGTAAATTTCAGCTACATCTCTCAAATCATCTGCGTTATTCTTCCAATGATAACCAGCTGCTTCTGCATCTTTCAGTTTTTCAAAAGCTTGTTCATACTGACCCGTCATCCTGTAAGCCATTGCTAAATACCAATGAGCTGCGCTTATTCTTGGCTCTAATTCAATTGCTTTTTTAAATAAATCAAAAACTGTTTGTTTTTCGCCCTTTAGCAATTTCACTTCAGCCAAATGCCAATAACCTTGCTGATTAGTAGGGCTTAACTCTATTGATTTTTCTAAAGTCTGTTCTGCTAAGTATAATTTTTCGGTGTTATTACTAAAACGATAATCAGCAAAATAAAGTTTGCCTAAAAATAGATGGTGGCGAAAATCTAAAGAATTTTTCCTGATACTCTCTTCCATTTGTTCTTCAGCTATATAAAAAGCTGAATTCACAGTCTCTCTATTGTTATTGGGATTAAAAGCAGATTGGCCAAGCTTCTGAGCAAATTGCTCTCTGGCTTCATATTTTTCCATGAAACCATCTAGCGCTTTCTTATAAAAATCTAATGACTGTTTTAAATCATTAGAAAAAACAATCATTTTGACAATATTTCTTGCGCTTGAATACGATTGAATATTGCCAAAATAAATAAAAGAAACGCTTAATGAAATAATAAGAACAAGAATAATATTCTGGATAGGTTTTTTGGATAAAATAGAATTGGTCGGCCTCTCAAGCATGTCTGAATCTAGTTCTTTTTCTTCATTGACCAAAAAACTGGCAAAGCCAAGGCTCAAGAAAAACACCATGTAGCTGGAAATCATGTCAAATACAAGTAAGTTCTGGAAAAAGTAAACAATGAATAAAACTGCAATCATTAAAGGAGCAAAAATATTTTCTTTTTTCTTATAACAAATTTTTAATAGCGCGGAAATTGAAACCACAAAGATGAACAAGTAGCTTAAAAGACCAATTACTCCGGTGGTAACCAACGTATCTAAAACAATATTATGAGATCTATCGAACCAAACCTCTCCCCCACATTCCGACAAAAACACGCATGGGTTAAAGAACTTGGTAAAAACCACATTAAAGTTCTCTGGACCCCAGCCGAATATTGGTCTCTCTAAAAATCCCTTCCAGCCCTTTTCCCATACAACAAACCTTGGCTTCATATCCACTAAAGTTTTTTCAATTTTGTTTTCAAGAAAAGAAGGTTGAATAATCAGCATAGCTATACTGAAAATCACTAAACACAAAATTAGAAAAAACCCTGCTTTTCGGAGCTTTTTTTTCTCAGAAAACACTAAATAACCCAAAAGCACTAAAAACAACCCGCACCAAAAGGCAACAATCGCTCCCCTGCCTGTGGACATTAATAAAGTGGGGATTAAAAAAAGCAAGCTCACACCAGCAAAAGTTTTTAAAAAAGAGTTTCTTTTTGTAAAAAATAAAGCCATGGCAAAGAATATGTCAAAAAGCAGATAAGCTGCCATAAAAGAAGTGTTCCCAATTGTTCCTCCTCCCCTAGTAGAAATTTCATTCTTTGTCAAAACACTAATACTGATAATAACTCCCACCAATACTGACACAGCGAGAATTTTTTCCCAATCTTCTCTTTTTTTGAAAGTATTTGTTATAACAACAAAAAAAGCTAAAAGATGTAAAAAAGTAAAAATCCCTGTCATTCTTTCATAAGTGCTCCAAAAACTCCTTTCAAAATTAACACCCAAAGCAGATGCTAAAATCAATGCAAAAATAAAAATCAAGACGGAAGTAAGTATAATATTAAGCTTTGGCCGGTAGCGAGGAAAATATATTACTAAAAGCAAATAAGCAGCTAGCATGATTTCAACCAGTATCCTGAAATAAATAGTTTTAGGCGTAACAAAGGGGAAAAAAGAATACTCACTAACAATTAAAGGAGCAAACAAAGCCAAATAAGTACCTATTTTAATTATGGAAAGACAAGTTTTTTCTAAATATCTATTTTCTGGTTGTTTATTCTTTTTATACATTCAATTATCTTAACTAATATGAAGGATATTGCAAATTTTGGCTCATTTGATTAAAATATATCTATGTTAAACACAAGGAAAGTCTTTGTTTTTTTTGGGGACATTTTCTTAATTTATCTCTCACTTTTTCTAACCTTATTGTTAGGGTTTTTTGGTGAATTTAGTTTTGAGATATTTTCTTTACATCTTTTACCCTTTTCAATTATTTACGTTTTTTGGTTCATTATTTTTTACATTTTTGGCCTTTACGATCTTCATTTGATTAAAACTAAAACCTCTTTTTATAGCAACACTTTTGGAGCTCTTGCTGTAAGTTTAGTTCTGGGGATGCTTTTCTTTTATACAGTTCCTTTTTTTGAAATTGCTCCAAAAACTAATTTAATAATAAATATCTTAATTTTTGGAATCTTGTTTTTAGGATGGCGTAGATTGTTTTATTCTTTATTTTCAGTACACTTTTTAAACAGAACTGCAATAATAGGAAAAGGCTCTGAGGTTGAAATATTAAAAAAAGAAATAAATGAAAAGCCCTATCTTGGTTATAAGATAGTTTCAATAGACTTAAACAAAGATCTTTTTTCTCAGATTCAAAAGTATGAGATTGATACAGTTATTTTTACAGAAGAATTTGAGTCAAATCCCAAAATGCTTAAAGCTCTTTATTTTTGTTTACCAGCCAGAGTAAATTTTTTAGAATTTACCAAGGCCTATGAATTGATTTATGAAAAAATTCCGGTTTCAATAGTTTCTCAATCCTGGTTCTTAGAGAATTTAAAAGAAAGAGAAAAGAATTTTTATGATGAGGCAAAAAGGTTTTTTGACATCATTCTAGCTAGCTTTTTATTCATTCTAACTCTCCCCTTTTGGCCTTTTATTGCTATAGCCATTAAACTAGAAGACAAAGGGCGTGTATTTTATTCTCAGGAAAGAATTGGAAAAAACAGAAAATCTTTTATTTTATATAAATTCAGGTCAATGAAAGTGGGAGCAGAAAAAGAAAAAGCTGTTTGGGCAGAAAAAGAAGATAAAAGAATAACCAAGGTTGGAAAATTCTTAAGACAAAGCCATTTAGATGAAATGCCTCAAATGATAAATGTAATAAAAGGAGATATTTCTTTGGTTGGACCAAGACCAGAAAGACTGGAGTTTGTTGGAAAACTAGAAAAAGAAATTCCCCATTACCACTTAAGGCATCTAGTAAGACCTGGATTTACAGGTTGGGCTCAGATAAAATTCAGATATGGAAGATCTCTCATGGACAGCCATCAAAAATTTCAGTATGACCTATATTATTTAAAAAATAGAAACTTTTTGCTTGATATTGGGATTTTACTCAGAACCTTTCAATTATTTTTTAAAAAAGAATGAAGATCTTTGAAAAAACAAAGAATTTGATTTACTCCTTGCTAAAAAAGAGTGAAAGATACACTCAGACTGATATGGTCTATTTAGCAAAAGGCGGTTTTTGGTTGACTCTGGGGCAGATAATTTCAACAGTTGCCTCTCTTTTATTAGCGATAGCTTTTGCTAACTTATTAGACCCTGTTGCTTATGGTAACTATAAATATATACTTTCTTTGACAGGGTTTTTCGCTATTTTTACTCTTCATGGGATGAGAACAGCTATTATTCAAGCAGTAGCCAAAAATTTAGAAGGTTCTTTTTACGAGGGATTTAAAACAAAATTAAAATTTGGAATATCAGGAAGTATAGTAGCCATAGGATTAGCCGGTTATTATCTTTTCCAAGGAAATTATACCTTGCCTATTCCCCTGTTTATTTTAGCTATCTTCTTACCTTTAATGTATGCTTCCCAAGTTTATGGAAGTTTTTTAACTGGAAGAAAATTATTTAATGTTGGTACAAAATACAACATTGTCAGGCAAATTATATTTGTTGGAGCAATGATAACTACCCTTTTTCTGACCAAAAACCTTGTTTGGTTAATTGCCGTCTATTTTGTTTCCAATACTTTTTTAAATTACTTCTTTTATTTATTCACAAAAAAGAAGTACCAACCAAATAAAAAAGAGGATCCTCAAACCCTCTCTTATGGGAAACATCTGACTCTAATTGGGATTATTACTGCCACTGCGAATTACTTAGACAAAATACTGGTTTTTACTGTTATAGGATCAGCTCAGTTAGCTATTTACTCTTTTGCTATTGTTATTCCAGTCCAAATCAGGAGTATCTTAAAAAACATTAATGTGCTTGCCTTTCCAAAACTGGCAGCAAAGCCTCGAAAAGAAATTAAGACAAGTTTGATAAAAAAAACTTTGAAATTATTTTTTTTAGTGGGAATAATAATTGCAGTTTATATTATAGTTGCTCCTTATATCTATAAAATATTCTTTCCCCAATACTTAGATTCTATTCCCTATTCTCAATTATTAATATTTTCACTCATCGGTTTTCCTACATCCTTACTGATTACTTCTTTCCAGGCCAAAATGATGAAAAGAGAGCTTTACTTACTCCAGACTATCTCTGCTCTGCGGATAATCCTTTTAATAACTTTAACCCACTTTTACGGAATATGGGGAGTAGGAGGAGCAATAGTAGGATCTGAAATTTTTAGCTTAGCTCTAGTTTTATTCTTATTCAGAAAGTCTTAATTTGATTTCAGAACGGTGATTTATTACATGTAAGTTTATAGAGAGGTCTTCCGTCTTCCGCTTCGCCAATCAGTTCAGCTTTGTTTAAACAAGAGTTATTAATTATAAACTGTACAAATTGATCTGGGGTATAATTGCGATAAAATCTTTTAGTTTTAGCCCTATTTGGTTTTGGGGGTTCAAAAAATAATTCTTTAACTCTAATCTTTTTCAAAAACTTAATTAACTTCAAATATGTGTCTTTTCTCGCCAAGAAATGATGAAATATATTTAAAGCTAATACTACATCAAATTTTAGCCCTTGGTTTTTGTTGTATTCAAATATAGAACCAGGAATTACCTTGAATTCTCTATTTTCTGCTTTTTTTAATTCTTTTAAAAGATAAACGCACATACGATCTGATTCTACTGCATAACAATCAAAACCCTCTTCTTCAAACTTATGACAAAAATAGCCTAAATTTGCCCCAATATCCAGAAGTGTTCCTTGTGTAAAAGAAAGGTGTTCTTTGATTATACTAAAGCGGAGTTCTCCGTGGTGACGAGGAAGGTCTTGTAGGTCGGGATGGGTAAGAGGTTGATAAAGCTTTCCCTCTCCATAGTCTAGGGCAAAACAAATTAATTCTTTTCTAAAATCCATCCACTTTTTATGTCTTGCTATAATTTTAATGGGAATTTTGGAGAGATTAAGTAATTTAGCTATTGCAAGTCTGTGTCTCCCTTCAATAAATAAAAATTGTCCCTCTCTTCCAACAGCAACGGAGATATCGTCTAAAGTTATTGAGGGCCCTTCCAATTTTTCAAGCCATCCCTTTGGAGAAAAAAGTTCTTTTTTTGACTTATAACCATCTCTTTTTATTTGGTAATATAATGACTCTATATCTCTAAGTCTTTTATCCCACTCCTCTTTATTTCTACAACCCCACTTTCTTATTCCCTTAGTTATTTGATTTAAAACACGATGATAAAAATCAGTCTCTTCCCATTTCTTGCCTCCTTTAAATCTCTGTGCGAAAGCTTGAAAAACATCTAAATCTTCAAATTTTGTTTTGGATTGATCCCAGTCCCCTTCCAATATTCTGGAATAATTACGCCATATATTAAATGCACCCTCTAAACAATATTCTATCTTTTGGGGATTTATCCAACAAACCTTATCAAGGTCTAATGTTTCATAGCTGTATTTTAATCGTGTCTTTATTTTTAAAATTTTTTTCTGTACTATAAACTTCAAACCGCAAAGAGCACGCCACCCAATCACTAGAGGACGTCCTACAAGGGGAAATTTATCATTCAAATCAAAAATAAACTCTCTTGTATTAATAATAAGTTTATTTCGAATTTCTTTATAAGACAGGGCTTCCATAAATTTAAGATTTAAGCGCATCTTATTAAATTTTTGGATCAGAATTAAATTTCTGCTTTAAGAATTCTCGCCAGCTATTTGGAATAATCTTTAGGACTTTTCTAAATGATTTATCGTTTATTATTTTTCTAAGTAAATCAATTTTTACTTCGTTTAGAATCTTTCTTTCAAATTTAAGTTCATTATAAGAAATGAATTTCTCCAGATCCTTTTTCCTTTTAAGTAAAGGTGGGTAATTTTTAGGATAGCCTAAGGTAAAAAGAGCTATTACATCAAAATACCAAGGCACATTGAGTATTTTTTTTAATTGCTTATTACTGGGAAGATGGCACACCCAACAACTCCCTAGCTCAAGTTCGCTAGTCATAAGATACATGTTTTGGATAGCTGCAGCAGCACTTTGAAAATGGTCTTGATATTCTTTGTTTATTAAACGCTTATCGTATAAAATAAAAATTCCTGCTGGAACATTTCTTAAGTGAATTATACCTTTCTCAGCTAATTCTCGAATTCTCTCTTTATTATTAATTACTAAGAAATGCCAACCCTGAACATTACATGCGCTTGGTGCCCAAATACCTGCCTCTATTATTTTTTCGATTAACTCTTCTGACACTTCCTTATCAAAATATTCTCTAACGCTTCTTCTTTTTTTTATAATCTCTAAAATATTCATAATTTTACCTGTCTCTTAAAAGTTCAAATAATTTTTTATCTTGATATATCTTATTTCCCTCTAAAAATAAAATGATGCTCTTTAAAAATAATATAATGAATTTGATTTTATAAACATCGTTGGTTGTTTTACCGTCTTCGATATTAACTTCAAGAACATAACCTTTCTTCTTTCTGTGATATCTAATAATTCCTTCAAAAGCTTCTTCAGCAGCTGTTTTATAAATCAAATTATTGGTTAATTCAAAAACTTTCATTAATGCAATGATCATATCTGTTTCAGCATCTAAATTACTGTTTATTTTTCCTTCTTTTATTGGAAAAAGTTTCGTTTCGTTAGATTGTTTTTTTAACCAGAAATCCGCAATTTTTTTAGCTTTTTTTATGTATACATCATCTCCTAGAAAATAATGTAAGTCACAAAATAAATCCAGAGTAGCAAAATTGGCTTCTAAACTAATTTTCCCTTGCTGATTGTTTGAAAAATCATAACTATCAAACACTCCTCCTGAGGGACTTATGAGGTATTTACAAAAAAAGTCAAACCATTTTTCTATCAAACGCTTTACTTGATTGTTTTTTGTCACTTTATAATATTCTAAAAATCCATAAAGAGTGTTTGTATTATTTTTCATGACTTTTATGTTTTTAATTTTCGATTTAAATAAAGGATTAAATAGCCATGCATAATTATTTATTATTCTTTCCGGTATTAAATAATGTTTTTGGAAAAAAACATTTTTCTCAAAGCCATCAATTAACTCTTTAGATTTATTTAAATAATAATCATCTTTAGTCAACTCATAAAAATTAACGAAAAGTTCAATAAAGCTACCATCAACAGTATCGAAAATTGGAAGTGAAAATTTAGAAACAGGAAAATAAAAAGAATCTATTGTTTTTCCGATCTTAAATTCTTTGATACATCTTTCTATTATTTCCTGCGTTAAAGACAATATTTCTTTTTTTCCTGTTGATTGATAGTAATCAATAAGTCCTAAAATCAAATCAGTATGAGAAAAAGCAGTGATAAAAGACATGTTTCCCTTTTTCAAAAAACTCTGCAACAAACCATCTTTTAAATTTCTTTTCAATCCTTTTATTTGTTTTTTACAAAAATCAATTTCACCAAAATAAAGAAAAAAGGGCAAATAATCTCCTAAGTCTTCCAGGATATTTGTACTATTTAATATTCTTCCTTGAGAATCAAAAGGCTGAATTAAAAGACCATCTTTGTTACAATAAAGATTTTTACTGTTATCAATGATTTCTTTTGCAAAAACCCTAAGAGTCTCTTTTTGAAATATTTTTTCTTTGGTCAATTTGATCATCTAAATTATTGATTACGGGACATTTGTTAAAAACTATTTTATCGAGCAATCTCTTTATTTTTTTATTTTATAAGTTTATTTTATGATTTTCAGTTCTCTCTTCTTTATTATCACACTTTTTAATTAACCAGGAACTTGATTGAATCTTTCCTCCACCCACCCCAAGAACCATTTTAATGCCCAATCTCTCACAAACTTCTTTTTCAGGAACATTATCTAAAGTGCTATCCCCGCCCTTAGCAAAAATGTCTGGTTTAATGAGTTCTAAAGTTTTACAAACTGTTTTATCCTTATCAATAGATATAACAACATCATTCACAGGCTTTAATGAAGATACTATCTCAGCCCTCTCTTCCTCTTCCATAAAAAGAGTGCTTCCCTTCATCCTAACTTGTTCGTCTGTATTGATTATTACTATTAATTTGGTTCCTAGCTTTTTTGCCTCCTTGAAATACCTTACATGTCCAACATGTAAGGGATTAAAATAACCGGAAACAACCACAATAACTTCTTTTCCTTTTTTAAATGGATTATGATCTTTTTTCATACTAAAACGCAATAGTTTTTATACCTTATATATTATTTTATGAATTTTAAAATTTCTCCTGCTCTTTTCTGCCAAGTATAATCCTGAACATCCTGAAAGGCTTGATTTAAAATTTTATCGGAAAAGTTAGGATTTTTCAAGACATTTTTAATTCCCTCAGCTAATTTCTCTGGATTATCTGGTTCAACTAAAAGAGAGTTGTTTTCATTTAAAATTTCTTTGATTGAGGGTAATTTTGAAGCTATAATTGGTCTTTTTGACGCCATATACTCAAAGAGCTTTAAGGGAGAAGTCCAATATTTTGAAATATTTTGTTTGCCAGAATTAGGAAGTATTAAAACATCAGCCGCCTTCAACCAATAAGGAATCTCTTGATGAGGCCTGTGCCCTGTAGCGACAAGGTTTTTGACGCTTGAATTCTGGGTTTTAAAATTTTTTACATCCTTTTTCGTCCCTCCTACAAAATAAACTAAAGTCTCTGGATCTAAATACCCAACACTGCTCGCCAAAACTTGAGTTCCTTTCCAGCTATATAGATGACCAGTATAAAGAACTACTTTTTTATCTAAAACAAGACCTAATCTTTTCCTACATTCCTGCTGCGTTTTTTTTATGTCGAATTTCTCTAAATCCACACCATCAGAAGCTACCAAAATTTTATCCGCATCTATCCCCTTCTTCACGAAAGAATTTTTAAGTTTCTGAGTAATAACTATTATTTTTTTTAATCTCTTTAAAAATGGAGAGTATAAAAAATAGTTTTTAGGAAAAGTATGGGCTTCAAAAAATAGATTTTTTTTAAAAAGAATAAGGAAAAGAGAAAATTTGTCTCTAGTATAAATAATATCTGCTTTTTTAAAAAGAATATATGGAAATACAAAGAAATTAAAAGTAATGCTCTCGATCCAAGAACTTAAGTGGCCAATATATTTATCTAATGGAACTAAATCTAAACAAGGCAATTTTTTAATTTTAAAATTTCTTCTAACTCCATAATATTCAAAAGGGTCTTTTTTGATTTTATTAAAACGTTTAGGTAAAACGAGTTCAACTTCTATATTATGCAAAGCAAAACTCTCGCACATTTTCATTATTTGTATTCCATGAGCTTTTTCAGTTGGCATTCTGGCATTAGCAACGTATATAATCTTCATTTTTCAGCCACAATACACAAATGACTCCCTAGCCACTTAAAAGGAGAGATATTTGGTAGAATAATGTTTTTAGATTTGATATTAATCTTTCTGTCTGTAATGATCTTTATAATTTTAAAGTTGCATTTCTTTAAAAGGTTTTCGAGAACTGCTGGAGTAAAGAATATCTTGTGATCAAGGTCTCCTAGAAAGTCTTTACCTGTTATAAAAAATCTTATCATGCGTTTTAATGCGTAGACATGGGGAGTATCAATAATCACCCTTCCTTCCTTCTCAAGAACTCGATAAACTTCTTCTAAAAGTTTTCTAGGTTCCCAAGTATGTTCGATTAATTCTCCTAAATAGACTGTATCAAAATAACTACTTTCAAAAGGTAAAGATTTAGTTATGTCTCCAATTACTTGATTAGGAAAGTTTAATTCTTTTGCCTTCTGTTCGTTATCATCTAAACCAATTATATGACTATCAGGAAAAGCAGCTATAATATTTTTATGCATTTGTCCATCACTTCCAAGATTTCCAATATCTAAAATACGACCTTTTTTGATATGTTTTTTTACAAAATTAAATCGAGGCATAGTCCTATTTTTGATTAAATTTAAACTAACAATTAGAAACAAATAATTTATATCAAATTTGAAAAGTAAGTAAAGACCAACTTATGTCTAAATTATATTCTTTTTCAGAAATATGGTCATCATATATCTAGTGCTCAGTGTCTAATTATATCCACCATTACTTTAATTAACTTTTCGTTTTTGAAATTAAATCTGTTTATGGAACACATAAAAAATAAGTGGAATCTTAATAAAAATATTTTGGTTTAAAATGTGGAACAAACTTGACAAAGAGGATGTTTTCTATTTTCAGCTAATTTCCTTACTCTCTTGATTTTTGGACTAAACCAAATATCTTTTGCTCTTTTGTTTAAAACACTACCGTAAATATACTTACCATTCAAGTCATAACAACACATCGAAATCTTGCCATCAACCAGAACAACAAATTGAGAACTAACCAAGGAACATCTTGGAAGAGATTTCTTTGGTTTTAATAAACCATCTTGTTCTCGGGAATATCTTACTTTTTGCCGATACTCTTCAGTATCTGGATAAAATTTCTCAGACAACTTCTTGATTTCTTCTTTAGAATAGGCATATTCTCCCAAAGAAAAGGATTTTACGTGCAAACGATCTACTTTTAACTCCTTCGCCAATTTCTTTACATCCTTAACTTCCTTTTGATTAAACTTGTTTAAGATAAATTGTAATTCAATAAATGGTTTTCTTAATCCTAGATTCTGTTTTTGCTGACAAAAGTGCTTAATATTTTTCATCACTGTTTCAAAATTAGCTCCCAATCTAAAAGGTTCGTAGGATTCTTCAGTAACACCATCCAAACACAAAAGAATTTTATCTAATCCAGAAGCAAATAAGCCTTTTGCCATCTTTTCATCAAGTAAAGTTGCATTAGTACTTATCACTGTATACAAATTATTTTTATGAGCATAATTTATCATCCGGCAGATATCTGGATGCAATAAAGGCTCACCGCTATTATATAACAATACAACATGCACCGAATCCTTTATATTATCAATAACTTTCTTAAAATTATCAAAGCTCATCAATTCTTTCTTTCTATGAATCTTATTATGAGGAGTTGTACAGGTGGGACATTGTATATTGCAATAATTTCCTGTCTCAATAACAGCTACATAGGGATAATTAAAAAACTTATGCTTTAGGCCA
>SDBS01000942.1_pt1 | contig 29229 bp, 34 predicted proteins | sample 2277091 | NCBI WGS metagenome assembly SDBS01 (sample SAMN10404972, study PRJNA504765) | marine sediment metagenome | isolation source: marine sediment core GS10_PC15, 163 cmbsf | place: Arctic Ocean: Southern Knipovich Ridge | collected 2010
TGGCCAGAAAGGAAGTCTACGCATGATCAAACTTCCTTCTAAAACCTATTTTTTGACAGAAGACTCCCCGGCCATGCCGATCCTGGAAGCGCTGGGGGTTGTCTTTGATGTTGATGAAGAAGGTCAACACGCCGTCGAGCTGGATCCGATCCTGATGGTGGCACTCCTGGCACTGCAGGGAAAATACATGCCCTCGGTCAGCAGCCTGATCGAACGCTGGAAGAAACTAGAAGAAAATCCACCAGAAGAAGAACCAACCGAAAAAGGAGAATGATATGGAAGTAATTCAATTACACAGTACCAAAAAAGAGAGCAAACAGGATCAAAAAGTCCCAAGATCTAACAGGACTCTGGAGATAGGAACAGTGATCGATTTTCTGTACCTTTTCTCGCTCATCTGGTTTCTGGAATTGAAGATCTGGAAAGCCATCAAGGCTTCTGTTTCTGCGTGCAGGTTGTACCTGGAAAGAAGTCGTTACTGCCAGCGGGCAGTCCTGCTTACAAATCCAATGGATATGTCCGTGTTTGAGAACGAACTTGAATATACCCGGTTTGCGAGAACAATATTTGCAGATCTTTCCAAATTTCAATTTAGTCCCTCTATTCAAAACACGGTGGACGAGATGGCGAAAGATGCCAACATATTGTTTTCTTTCTACACTTTGAACAATAGGAGGAATGATGTGGCTGGAACAACTAGGAACTAAGATCAATAACCTATCCTATGAGGGTCCTTATCCTCACGGGCAGCTGAGCAACCTTTTCAAAGGGGCAAAGGGAAAAGAATTTATTCCCCCTAAAGGCTACCGCGGTGCAATTCCAGTAGATGATCAGCCCTGGGAACCCGTGGATAACTTGAAGTCCACTCCGGTTGAACTCCTAGGGGTGGATGGGTCCCAGATCTATCCGGATCCTGCGGAACCACTCCCCTGGGCTTACGCTCACGCCATGACCACTTCACCACCAGAGCGCTACCTGGCGAGATTTATATCACCGGGGGAACTACTCCGCGCCAGGGCTGCCAGTGGGAGAAAACTTATCGATACGATCAGGTTCTCCCTGGAGCTAGAGTTGGCTTCTGAGTGTGCCCGGGAGCAGGGGAGTAAAGCAGTAGTATTGTTGGATGGTCCCATACTTCCTCCTGGCCGCATATCCTATGCGCGAAATGGCTTTGGAAAGGAGGTTCTTGATGGGGCCCTATCTGAACTGGACGACGCTGTGGGGCAGAGGGGAATCATAGCCGGTTTTACACCTAACGGACACGCTCGTTATATTACTAACTTGCTGTTGGCAATGGTTGGGGAAGATAACGAAGACAGGCAGCTTCCGCTGATCGATCGCAAGCTGATCAAATCCCTGATTCACAAGGGGCAGCGGACAGCCCTTTTCAAGCGGGTTGCACTGGACGATAGAGAGGTGGTCTTTTTCTACACAACTCAGGGCAGGGTGGAGTTTCCTTATATGCCCAGTCCTGAGGTTATCCAGAAGGTTTGGAATTGTGTGGAAGATGGGTACCCGGTCCAACTTGCAGCTGCCCATCACCTGGCTGTGATCCCTAATGGAACAGCGTCCCATCTCAAGGCTATAGTCAGATCAAATCTCAAGGAGGTAATCACGGGGAAAAAAATAGCTAAAACAAGAAACTAACTACCTAAATCAACTCCATATCAAATACAGTCTTGATCAAACTCGCTGAAATTCATTGGCGGGTTTTTGTTATGGAGTTGTCAAACTACCAGGAGAAAAAAATGAAAAAACATACTGTAACCGTATCCAATAATTTCGTGAGAAATGTGAAACGGATGTGGGACAGCCCCTTTGCCGCCTACAAAGAGATCATCCAGAATGCACTGCGGGCAGGGGCAAAAACCATCCGTGTCAGTTATGACGCCGGCCATACCCTTATTGTTGAAGACGACGGGCAGGGATTTGATGACATCCAGTCACTGCTGACAATCGGGGAATCTGGGTGGGGAGAGGAGATCATTGAACCGGCCGGGGTCGGGATCTACGCAGCTCCCGCTTTTTCAGACCGGGTGACCATCCAGTCGGGCACACGGGTGCTGGTCCTATCCTCGGCCCTGTTTGAGACCGGAGTAGTAGAAGAGGAAAAGAACAAGAAATCCATCAAAGGGACCAGGGTTGTTGTAGAGGGGATCAAACTCGACAGCACCAGGATCGATAATCTTCGGGGTTATGTTGATGTAGATTTTTACTACAACGGAGGTCAGGTCCCTCATCCCTTGGAAGGGATGGAGTTCATTACCACCCCATTCGGCCGGCTTTACCTTCAGCATCATTCAGAATTCCCTCGAACCCACTACAGCTACTATGCAAGCGTGGTCTGGGAAGGTTTCTCCCTGGATACCCGGTATGTCACATTACCAGGGATCTGGGTGGTGGATCCGGGGGCCGTACCTGATGAGCTCAGGCCCCAGCTTCCTCACCGCGACCGGCTGATCAAAAACGATACCTACCACCAGACCATCAAAGAGATCAATAATTTCTTTGATGACTGGGCTGAATCCCAGCTCAAGACAGTAGATATCAAAGCCATGCCAGGGCGTGGAAGATATGAAAAGATCGCCAAACAGCTCGAGAAAGAACTTGCTCGAAGTCAGGTCTCCGGAGCATTGGTCAATAAGGCCCAGGAGTATTTCTATACCGTGCAACTGATTCCCATCCTGGATAATCCGGACATCAACTGGGAGGGGGTATTTGGTTATGTTGACGGTTTTGACATGGAAAAGATCTACACCCGCAATGACCTGGTTCTGAAGGTTTCCCTTCCCTGTAGAGAATTTGAGGACTTTCTACAGATGTTGGTAAATGCCCAGGCTGAGCAGCCCCTCCAGATCTCCTACGTGGAGAGAAAAAGTCAGAGCAATCTCAAACCCATCAATCTGCATAAAGAAGATGGCGGTTGGTACTGTGATGGCTGGGAGCTGGATGGGGGATATCTGCTGGGACTGGACGTGATGGTCTGGCCCACAAAAGATGGGGAGCGGATTATCTATACAGGGAAACCCACAGCCATTGCCCAACATGCGCTTTCAAATGCTGAGTTATGGTCCCTGGCCCTGACCCACGTCAACGACACCACTCTCTCCCAGTACTGGGGTGAGGATGGCAGCGGATTTGTGGTCCTTCCCGGTGAAGTGCTGATGGATGTCTACCGGGCTGCTGGAAAGCGGGAGGAAGATGCCCGCACCTATGTCAAGCTGCAGCAGGTCAGGAAGGTGCTTACAGAACATGGTCTTCCTGAAGAGTACCGGAAGATCGCATTGGAACATGTTGATGCCATGGAAAACGCCATCTGCGCAGCCGGCTACATTCCCCCTCAAAACGCTGGTCGAATCTACACATTTTGACCCCGATCTTTACAGTTACTGAGATCCCCTGGTGCCCAACTGGGGGATTTTTCTATCTATTCCAACCCAAATCAAGGAGAGAATTATGTACGAATATGACCACGAAGACAGAGATGAACAAATTCAATTCCACGCCGAGATCATCAGTCAGATGTGGCCCAAGATCGCCGCTGAGATTTACGGCCAATATAAAGAGCGGGGCAGGGGAGTTCTGGCCCTGTTTATGATGGATGATTTTCCTCCCGGTTTGAGCGAATTACTTCCTGCCGGGAAGGAACCCACCGGTCGGGGTGCTGTCGGGACCTTTATCCCCAGAGATAATTTACTTCCTCTTGAGAACCTGGTTGGAGAGCAGGGGCTATTGAGTATCGATCGGCATCTGGGCGAATATGACCCGGATACAACCATCGTCTTTGCCTTTATCGAAAAGGTAAAAAACGATGAGGGGAAGTCCGGTATTGTCTCCACTGGTTATTCCGTCACACCCCCGGCCTGGTTATCCCCCAAGGCGATGTCTGAAAAAGACCCTGAAATGAATTCCCGAAGTCCCTTCTCAAAAAACGGGAACTACAACTCGATCATCAACAACCTCAACTAAAGATAGGAGCTGAAATAGGAGCCTGAGGACAGGGTCTTTTAAAGAGGCTCTTAATCAGGCTCTTATTACACCGTGGAGGTGATTTATGAAAAAGATTTCTACTTTGATCAGTTTGATCAATAAACCCCAGGCGGATCTTCTGTTCTCCATTGCGAACGAAGCCATCTTGGCGCTGGCCGATGATGCTGAGAATAACGAACGGCATCCATTTGTACAGGCAAACCTGGAGTGTGCCCTTGATGATCTGAGGGACGCAGAAAGTGATTGGAACTCAACACTCCACCTGCTTGACCTGGACGAGGAAGCCCGCCTTACCTATGGAGACTACTTAGGAGACCTGGAAAGAGAGGAGTCTCTTAATCAGGCTCTTAATCCATCCTAACCCAAAAAACTAAGGAGAAAAACGATGACAGCAATGATGCTTGAAAAAATGACCTTACTTGAATTGCCACCCCAGCCGGAGATATTCTCCCTGTCCCCTTCGAACATTGATCATATCCTGGAGCAGGCTGCAGCCAGGCCCAAGGCGCCGGCTGACCCCTGCATCATTGAGGGGTCCTCAGAAGGGTTTAGCGACGAGCCCATTTCAGAGTACCAGGACAGCATGGATGCAGCTGGATATCCCTATTGGTGAAGCCTGGCAGTGGATATCGTTTAGAATATTAATATCTATTTGCTCCTGCTGTTGCCTGAAGATAAGGAGGAGTCATGTATACAATGGGGGAATATGAGTTTTTAGGATACCTGGTACAGAAAGCGGAAAACATCCTACTTGTCCTTGTACCTGATGATATTCCTGATGTAGAAACCACCCAGGAAGATGATGCCGGGGTCTATATCAAGGCGGATATGAGCCGGATCCAACTTGAAAACGAGAGTGATCTGGATAGATTAGAACCCGGCAGGATGGTTTTTGGGGTGGGGCAGATTTCCCTTCCGAAGGATGCTCTGCCCAGTGTTTTTCTCACGATCTTTCATGTACTGTGGCGAAAGCGGGAGGGGTTGACCATTCCCGACTTCCTGGTTGAGACGATCCTTGAGGACGTCCAAGTAAGCAGCCATTTGCGCAACCTGCCGGCAGGTATGAAAGCCAGTGAAGAACAGATCCGCAAAGCGCTCTCGAAAGGTATCATCCTGCCCGACGGGTATACCTACGTAACAGATCACGAGAGAAAGTACGAGAAAGAGATCAAATCACCACCTGATTAACCCCAAACCTAACCTCGTTTAGAGCTTTTCTCCCTGTGCATGTTTGTTTGCCAGGGGGATTTCGATTTAATTCACCCTCACTAAAAAGGAGGAACACATGATCCCTGTATCACTGTCTATCTCCGGCTTCTTGTCTTACCAGCAGCCGGCAGAGATCGATTTCACCTCGTTCGATCTAGCCTGTATTTCCGGCCAGAACGGATCTGGTAAATCGTCCATCCTGGACGCGATGACCTGGGCGCTGTTTGGCAGAGCCCGTAAACATGACGAATCGGTCATCAACATCCAGTCCGAAACTGCCCAGGTATCCCTTACCTTTGAATACGAAGGCAATCTATACCGGGTAATAAGAACCAACCCGAGGGGAAAGACCTCGTCTCTCGAGTTCCACATCCAGCAGCCTGGCTCAAACGGTACCCCGGATGGCTGGAAACCACTCACGGAAAGCTCGCTGCGGGAAACGGATCTTAAGATCACCGAGGTCCTGCGGCTTGATTACGAAACCTTCATCAACGCAGCCTTTTTCCTGCAGGGGGAAGCCGACCAGTTCACCCAGAAAAATCCTGCTGAGCGCAAGCGGGTCCTTTCTCAAATCCTCAACCTTGGAATTTGGGAAGACTACCGTAAAAAGACCTTTCAGAACCGGAGAGAGGTAGAGCAGGAGATCACTCGCCTTGACGGCCGCTCTGCTGAGATCAGGCTCGAGCTTGATCAGGAAGAGGGACGCCGGCAGCAGCTTACCGACCTGGAAGAGCAGCTAACCCAGGCTGCAGATGCCCGGAAAAAACAAGAAGAGGCCCTTGCTGAGATCCAGAAGTACCAGCAGTCCCTTGCTGAGCAGGCCAAGTTATCAGGCACCCTCGAGGCTCAGTTGGAAGCAAAAGAACAGAAGCTTTCCGACCTGCGCAGTCGTTTACTTCCCCGCACCAAGGAGCAGGCAGCGGCTTACAAGATCCTTGACCAGGAGGAGCACGTTCAAGAGCAAGCCGGGGTCTGGAAAAATGCCAAAAAGAAACTGGCAGGTCTAGACAAGACTGCCCAGAAGTTCCTGTCAGAAGAAAGGCAGCGCCAGGAGCCCTTAGCCGCGATCGCATCAGAAAAGGCCCTACTTGAACAGGAACTTTCTAACCTGGAACAAGAGAATTCTTCACTGGCCGGGATCCTGAAGTCAATTCCGGCTCTAAAAGACGCGCTGAGGGAGAAGGAAGGGGGTATTTCCCAGGCTGAGAAGGATCTCCAGGAGCGGGATGAAAAGATGGCTGAACTGGAAGAAGCACAAACTAAACTTGCTGAGGCCAAAGCAGAAAACCCCCGCCTCTTCCAGGAAATGAAACAGCTTGAGAAGCGCATCCAGGATCTGGAACAAACCGATGGGGCCGACTGCCCGCTCTGCGGACAGCCCATGGGTGAAGCTGAGCGCGTGGCCCTGATTGCCGACCTGAAGGAACAGGGAAAAGATAAGGGGGATCGCTACCGGGAAAACAAAACCATCCTCGCCGAAGCTGATCAAAAAGTACAAAAACTTCAAGAGGAGATCACCTCGCTCAGCATGGCAGAAAAGGATCTCCGTAAATCCCGCCAGGAACTCGACAGGCTTACGCTCGATCTGTCCCAACTGGAAACCAAACAGGATACCTGGAAACAAGTAAGGGCCAAGCGCCTGAAGGTGGTCCAGACCCACCTGGAGAAGAATACCTTTGCCCCCGAAGCACACAAATTGCTGAAAAAGATCGATGATGTGCTCAAGCCCATCGGGTATGACCCGGCCGATCATAACAGCATCAGGCAGCAGGTTGAAGAGGGAGAGAAACTTCAGGACAAACTGGGTGAAATAGACAAAGCCCGGGCAGCGCTGGTCCCCTTAGAGCGCGAGATCACCGACATCACCGATACTATCGAAAAGGAACGAGAGGAACTGGACGAGATCTCAAAAACCCTGGCAAAAAGCCTTGAGGTCTTTGATGATCTGGCCAAACATGCTCCGGACCACGAGAAAGCAGAAAAAGAACTGCTGGATCTGAAGGAGAAGGAAAACATCCTGCAGCGCCAGTTCGGCGCAGCTCAGCAAAAAGTCAATGTGCTAGAGACCCAAAAAGAAAGACTGGCCGGTCTGGATGAAAAACTCTCATCTTTCCGGGAAAAAGTCCGCCTGCACAAGCAGCTGGAGGAAGCTTTTGGTAAGAACGGGGTGCCGGCACTGCTCATTGAACAGGCCTTACCCCAGATCGAGATCAAGGCCAATGAGATCCTCGGGCGCTTGAGTGACGGGGCTATGTCCGTCCGCTTTATCACCCAGCGGGAATACAAGGACTCAAAGCGTGCTGATCTCAAAGAAACCCTGGACATCCAGATCCAGGACCGGGCCGGAGTGCGGGACTACGAAATGTTTTCCGGAGGCGAATCTTTCCGGATCAATTTCGCCATCCGCCTAGCTTTATCTCATGTTCTGGCTCAGCGGGCCGGTGCCCGCCTGCAGACACTGGTCATTGATGAGGGATTTGGCTCCCAGGACGAAATTGGGCGCCAGCGCCTGATCGAAGCCATCTCCCTTGTCCGGAAAGACTACAAAAAGATCCTGGTGATCACCCATATCAACGAGCTCAAAGATATCTTCTCCACCCAGCTGCAGGTAGAAAAGACACCTGAAGGCTCTGTGATTTCAATTCAATAGAAAAGGAGGTGAATAAAAAATGTGCGAAGACGAATTTTACGATGAAGACGAGTTGGAAAATTTCATATGCCTTGACTTTGGGGAGAATACAGCGCTCAACAATGAATACTACATGCTGATCGACGAGGTGTGGCTGGAGGCTGTCCCGGACTTATGGGGCATGTTGTGTCTCAACTGCGTGGAGCTTCGGCTGGGACGCCAATTGTGGCCAGAAGACTTCATGGAGGCCCCTCTAAACTACATCCACTCGCGCTTGAGCGCCTTCATGCTCTCACGTTTTTGCGGGATCCCGGACGAGGAAGCAATCGAACTCCTTGAAAAACTAAAAAACAACAAAGATGAGGCGACCTAGATCATCGAACAGCTTCGTATCCGGAACATGAAAGGTCCAGACCAACCCAAACCCTAAACCCAGGAGGTAACAAATGGAACTTCAATCTTTTATTAATGAACACGTCTCCAAAAAGTCTAAAGACGGGATCATTAATGTGACCAGTGCGATCAACAAACGCTGGGAGACACGAATAGTAACTCAAGGCCTTGATTCGCAGGGGGCAGATGGGGCACGTTCGTACCTGGCACGATACGGCAACAATATCGCAGCGCCTAAAGTGATTGACCTGGCCCTGTGTGCCCAGGCTAAAGGTGCTGAAGAGATGGCAAAGGCTTTTTGGGTCAAAGCCTACGAACTCACTTTCGGATCCCTGCCACAAGACGCTGGAGACACTGCCCTACTGCCTGTATCCAGCAGCACCCGTTCAAAAACTGAGAACCCGCCAGTGCTTGCTGACCTGCCCAATCACCTGCAGCCTGGAAAAATTCACACCATGCAAGCTGTTGATGCGCCCGAGGACCGGGATCACTACATCAACAATGAGAAATATCTGGGCCAACCTAAGCGTGACGGCCACCGCACTGTGGTGATCGCAACACCGGATGAGGTGTGGTTTCAAACCCGCAATTTGAACCTGGTGGATATCCCTGATATCAGACTCACCAACTTCTTCAAAGAAGCTGCCCAGAGGCTTGGAACTTACATTTTGGATGGGGAGTTGTGGTATCGATCCTTCGATGGAAGGAGCACAGAACAGCAGCCCAGGCTGCAGAATGGAATACTGAAGGCCAACCAACAGCAGATGTTACCGCTGTCTATACTGCCTTCAAAACCCTGTTTTTTGCCGGACTTAGTTTGACGAATCAACCAGAAAACAAGCGAATTCAGTTCCTGCAAAAAGTGGTTTGGTTCACGGATCCTGATCAGTCCACCTGGCCCGATAACTTCGAGATCTGCCCGACTGCATTTACTACAGAAGAGAAGAAAGCCCTGGTAGAAAAGCAAAGATCTGAAGGGCGAGAAGGTGAGGTCTGGATTGACAGCAACTGCCAGTACACCGGCGGTAAAACAAAAGACTCGTATCCAATGGTACGCACCAAGTACATCGATACCCTGGTTCTTGTCTGTACCGGCGTCACGCCCACTACGGCAGAAAACCGCCTCTTTGCTGCCATGACAGTAGCAGAAGAGGTTGATGGAGAACTGGTGCCTGTCGGTAAAGTAGGCACCGGTTTCGATGCTGCAGCACAAAAAGAGATCATGGCGAAAGTGAGCTCTGGAAACTTCAATGTGATCGTTGAAACACAGGGCAGAACCGCATCTGGTAAATTGATGCACGCCCGCTACAAAGGACTGGTAAAAAATTAAGACCGGGTTGCGAAACCCGGGAAAGGAGGGAACACGTTACATATAGAGGAATATCCGCTTGGGCCCAAAAAAGTGCCCCCAGAAAAAAAGAAAGAAGGACAGCATGTGTTTTCGATGGATTAGAAAAAGATTAGATAAGTGCAACCCGGTTGGAAAACCAGACTATCAAAGCGTTTCTGCAGTAGAAGAGGAGCTGATAGAACGAGCTTTTGAGCTGGAAGAAAAGAGGCACCTACTCGCGACCAAAAAAGAGATGGATAAAGTCCAGCTTGCCTTTTCACGGATCCTGATGGCAGCCGCAATCCTGACGCTGGGATTGATCCTGCTCAGCTTGTTTGAGATCCCCTTTGTGAACGTGAGCCCCGAGATCGTAAAACTGATGATCAATGCGGTCATTGTGGAAATTGCCGGCATTGTCAGCCTGGGACTCATGAAACACCTCGGCAAGAAAGAAGGTGATAGGAAAGAATAAACCAGCCTAGTAAAGGAGCGAATATCAAAACAAATCAAAATAAACCAAACTACAGCTGAGCCCCCTGAATACCCCGGGGGCTCTTTTCTATTAACCCTTAGATATGGAGGAAATCCAATGAAAGGGATGGTCAAAAATGATGCAAGGTAGATATACAGATCAGGACCGTTATGCCAGTCAATTGGAAAAAGTTCTGCAGCCTTTGCATTACTCCTCGACGGCCTGGCGACTGTGGGATGATTTCCTGGAAATGGTTTGGATTGCATTGAAATCACTTCCAAAACACGTGAAATCTGTCATGGAACATGGTCAACTGGCTGAAGACAGTCCGGATGTTCAGCAGAAGTTCGCGGAGTGGAAGGAAAAATACAAGCAGAAGGGGATGGATCGTTTCTCTGAGGGGCTTGCGATCTTACTGATCTCGGCCTCGGAAGGGTACGGGGATGTTATTGGCGCTACCTATGAGCTGATGAGCATTGCTAATAAGTGGGCGGGGCAGTATTTTACACCCCTCCCTATATGCACCATGATGGCCAAGATGAACGATCCTATGCCTCTGGTCCAACAGCGTCTCAAAGACGCATTGTTACATCCGGATAATGTGGTAGGACAGGCTATCTTATTGGCCAGTCTGTGCCTTCAAGATGAAGAGGATCCTGAGGTGACTCAGGATTACTTAGTAAATAAGCTGCTGCCGGCGGCGTCGCCTTACTATGATCCGGTCACTGTATGCGATCATTCGCTGGGCAGCGGACGAATGCTGATTGCTATGGCTGCTGAATGTGCCCCGTGGGCTGTTGAGAATGGGCTCATCGAGTTCTTCGGTATGGATATCGATGAGCGCTGCGTGCAAATGGCAAAAATAAATTTTGTACTGCACGGCATTGTCAACTGGAGCTCATCTAACACCTCGTCAAAGTTGATAAAGACAAAAAAGGATCCCTCTTGTCAAACCCCGGGGCTTCCCTTGTTAGATTTACCAACTACACATAAGGAACCCTGCTTTCAAACCCAGGGGCTTCCTTTATTCAATTTAGCACCTACAAAAAAGGAGAAAAATCATGAAAGGACTGAATAAAGTACAACTTATCGGTAACCTGGGAAGGGATCCCGAGATCCGGCATACCCCGGAAGGCAAAATGGTCGCCAAGTTTTCAATGGCAGTAAATCGTACCTTCAAAAACAAAGACGGGGACACCATTGATGATACCCAGTGGTTCAACGTTGAGGTCTGGGCTGGTCTTGCGAAAGTTGTCGAAGCGCATTTGACCCAGGGTGACCGGATCTACATCGAAGGCCGTCTGAAGACTGAAAAATACGAAAAAGACGGGGAGACCAAGTATTTCACTAAAGTTGTAACCCAGGAAATGATCATGCTGGGCAGCTTCAGCTCAAACGGCGGTGATGAAGAGGAAGATGACATCCCGTTCTAACCTGTCCGCCCGACTTACGTTTACCAATTGCCCCTCCCTCAAAAGGAGGGGCTATCTCTATAAATAAAGGAGAAGAGATGGATATCGTACTGGATTACCCCAGTCCCCTAAAGGAAGGGGTCGTTGGGACATTTGCAGAGGAGGTTGGGCTGACCAGAGAACCACCTCAGAAATGTTTCAAAGGCCAGCCATTTTCCCAGGTAGGCAACTGTGGAAATATCCGGGTGGCAGTCACAGAGAAACGGAACAGGATCGCCATCAGCACCCACTATATGAACGCTCATCTGCGTTCTTTCCAGTTGCTGATCATAGCGAAGTTAGCTGCCCGCCTTGGAGAAAAAGAAAAACCAAAATTGACATTTAGCCAGGAATTTGCCCATATAGATCTCTCACACTGGTTTCCCGGGGGGAAACGAGAGAAAAATCAAATTCACTATGAAGGAGCCTAGTTATGCCGAAAATTCTACATTTTGCAGACTCGCATATTGACATGGCCAACTACGGCCGCCAGGATCCGGAAACCGGCTTGCCTCTGCGGGTAATGGACTTCCTGAGGTCTCTGGACGAGATTGTGGATACTGCCATCACAGAGCAGGTCGACTGCGTGATCTTTGCCGGCGATGCCTATAAAAACCGCGATCCGGCCCCAACTTTTCAGCGGGAGTGGGGGAAAAGAATCATGCGGCTCTCCAGGGCTGAGATTCCCACCATCCTGCTGGTTGGCAACCATGATGTTTCTCCCTCGATGGCCAGGGCGCACGCCATGGAGGAATTTTCTACCCTCAATGTTCCCCATGTCCTGGTGGTGGATAAACCGGTGTTCCTGGGTCCAGGTGATCTGAAATCCCTCTGTGCGCCCGGTAAAGAACTAGACCTGCAGCTGCTGGCAGTTCCCTGGGTTTCCCGATCAGGCCTGATGGCCTACCTGGATTTCCAAACACGTGATCTGGGACAGCTGTATGAAGAAATGGAAAAACGACTCTCTAACGTGCTTGCCAAATGGCTGGACCAGGCCGATACGTCCCTGCCAACGATCCTGACTGCACACGCTTCTGTTGAGGGAGCGGTTTATGGCGGGGAACGCACTGTACTCCTGGGAAAGGATTTTGTACTGCCTAAGTCCATAGTGGTCGACCCCCGGCTGGATTATGTGGCCCTTGGACATATCCACAAATCCCAGGATCTCAACAAAGGGGACCATCCCCCTGTGATCTACTCGGGATCGATCGAACGGGTTGATTTCGGAGAAGCGGGGGATGATAAGTTCTTTGTCCTGGCCGATGTAGAGAAAGGCAAAACGAAAGTAGACTGGTGCAAACTGGATCAGATCCGTCCCTTCCAGGACCGCTACCTGAAGCTGGAATCCCAACAGGACATCACAGAGCAGGTTCTGAAGGCCTTACCGGTTCCGGAGATGATGGCCGATGCCATCGTGCGGCTGGTGCTTGAATATCCCCGGGCCTGGGCGCCCTTGATTGATGATCGGGTCATCCAGGAGCACGCTTCAGATGCTTTTGAGTTCCATTTGGTGAAACGTCCCCAGATGGATGAGCGCATTCGTCTTCCCCAGGACCAGACTGTAGGAGATCTCGCGCCGGCTGAACTGCTGGAAAAATACTGGCAGGCCAGCCATGTGCCGGAAGATGACGTCGAAGCGCTGCAGGAGTTGGCAGCAGAGATCCTGCAGGAAGAAGAGGAAACGGAAGAAGCAGAAGAAGCGGAAGCGGTGGAAGAAGAAAGCGCAATAACTGCGCTTCAGGAGGTGCCGGCCCGGTAAAGAAAAAACAGGCGACTGTTTAAGATAGTAATTTAGAGATTATCTAGGAGACTAGAAGAGAGTCCCCAAGAAATTCGGGGGCTCTCTTTTTGTAATAACTACTGAGAATTCCGTGTGAAATCAATATTGACTTATCAAGATCTCAGTGCAGCTTGGGTGCAGTTAATTCAGGAAAGAGGATAGATAAGCCAAAAACACATAGTTTTTTTGTTTTAAGCTCTGATTTCACCCCCTGGAAAGGATAAAAAAGCGGCCGCAGCAGGCTAGCTATTGACATCAAGTCAGGTATATTATTGGTTAATAAGTGATATTGGAATAGACTGGTCAAGTGAGATAAGGAGTACTAGAAAAATTATCTAGAAGTTTCTCAAATCATATCTTGGAATATGTTTCAGGGCTTATTTTTGCGTTTCAGCTGACAATCAGGATCCCAATATTCAAATAGTGGGATCACATCAAGCAATAATTGTTCTAAAGCGGCACGGAAAATACGTGACAAGGCGGGTTCGGGCTTGTCGTGCTATTTCTTAGCATATATTTCTGTGCGAATATGCACAGTACCCTTACTACTATAGTAGCCTACCCTCCTGACGAGCTGTTGAAGATGTGGTTAGTATTCAATCCCGTCAATGCGGGATTTTGCTTTACTACAATAAAGAACACCCCGACCCCAACGGAAACTACAGGATTCAATCCCGTCAATGCGGGATTTTACTTTACTACATCAATGCATTTGACGAGTATATGCAGGAGCTCGAAGAGTTTCAATCCCGTCAATGCGGGATTTTACTTTACTACTCTAGAAAAAGCCCAAGGAGGGTAGTGATGAAGAAGTTTCGTTTCAATCCCGTCAATGCGGGATTTTACTTTACTACTTTACTCCTCTAACCGTTTCTTCACAAAGTTTTGCAGACGTTTCAATCCCGTCAATGCGGGATTTTAATTTACTACGAATGGATGGTACTTAATAGCAAGCACTTTGGAGTTCCCCAGTTTCAATCCCGTCAATGCGGGATTTTACTTTACTACACGACCTCTCCCCTGTTGGCAGTCTCGAATCCACCCAATGGCTTCTCGTTTCAATCCCGTCAATGCGGGATTTTACTTTACTACGAAAAGATCCTCGTTGTCCCGTTCTGCTTCAAACTTGTTAAAGTTTCAATCCCGTCAATGCGGGATTTTACTTTACTACATTACAAAATGGAAGGGCGTGCAGTGATAATCGGCAGCGGAAAGTTAGAAGTTTCAATCCCGTCAATGCGGGATTTTACTTTACTACAGGGGAAGATTGGAACTCCCTCACAGTAGAGGATGAGCCGAAGTGTTTCAATCCCGTCAATGCGGGATTTTACTTTACTACCCAAATATTTAGGGGGCAAGGTCCAGCGTAAGGCCATTATACCCCCATCAATTGGTAGTTGACAGAATCCAATGGCAACGTGTGAGGGATTTGCGTTATTGGCGAGCACCTCAGGGGACTTCAAGAACAGGTATGTGCTCGCCATTTTGCTCTTTTAAGGAGCTTCTGATATCCCTTTTTGAGCCAGTTACCCCCACCTATGGGGAAAATAATAAGTAACGGCGAGCACCTCAGGAACAAGCCTACCCCAGGGGAGTTCTCGTCATTAACCAACCACCAGAGCATGAGGTGGATCGCCGAGCACATCGGCACCGCCAATCACGTCAACTTGCTTGAGACAGCGGGCGCAGATGGGATAATAGCGCACGTGGTCTTTCTTGGGGCGAACGATTCGCTGGATAGCTTTTTTCATAAGCCCGATTTCTTCTTTTGTTAAATTACACTCGAAGACACTATACTGCACTGGCGTGCCGTAGTCAAGCAGGGTATTGTGCAGCTTTGTGCGCCGTTTATCGCTGCTGATATCGTATACGATCAAAATAAAATGGTTCATATATTGGAAGTGATTCAACGATTCGGAGATCTGGCAAGATGTGCTCTCCGATCCGCGATACTAACGGGCTTGAAAGGGTTTGTATTCGCTTACTGTGCCTTCAATCACTTTGACTATTTTGCGTGCCTGTACTTCAAAGAGTTTACGATAGGATATAACACGCCCCAACTGACGGGAATGGATCGGCGTTTCAAGTTTGTGGCTGAATTTCTTCAAAAATACGTTCAACCCGTTAAGGGTGAGATAAATACCATTTCCATCGGAAGCAACTTCAAAGTCGTCATTTTGTAGTGTGCGGCGGTTGATCAGGGTTAAGACCAGCGAGTCAATCAACGGGCGGAATTCTTCTACTAAATCTAACGCTAAAGCCGGGCGACCATATTTTTCGGCATGAAAGAAACCCAGGTAAGGGTCTAGACCCACCATTTCTAACGATGCCATTAATGCTTGGCTTAGAAACGTATAGCCCAGGCTGAGCAAAGCATTAACTGGATCTTTGGGAGGACGGCGGATGCGTTTTTGAAATGCCCAACCGGGATCAAAAGCTTGCCGGTAAACGCTGAAATAACGCCGCGCGGCTTGTCCTTCGATACCCAGTAAGGATCCCAGTGTTTGGGCTTCACCAGCTGATTGTATTGCAGTCTCCAACACGTCAAGTAGAGGATGGACGTCAATATCTGCACGTTGACGGTTTAAGCGTTGCGCTAGCACCCTTTGGTTGCGGATTTTCCCGGCAACGATGGTGCGTGCCAGCGATAGACAAAATCGGGCGTCATCATTGCGACGGTATTGTTTCTGGCGCAGCGGCAGGTTAGCGCCGGTTGCAGCAGAGAGGCTGCCTATTAGTTTTCCCGTGCGACTAGCCAGCGTCAACCCCACTCCGGCATTCAACAGCGCACGGAAAATACGTGACAAGGCGGGTTCGGGCTTGTCGTGCTATTTCTTAGCGTATATTTCTGCGCAAATATGCACAGTACCCTTACTACAATAGTAGCCTACCCTTCTGACGAGCTGTTGAAGATGTGGTTAGTATTCAATCCCGTCAATGCGGGATTTTGCTTTACTACAATCATCGCCCACGCCCTGATTGCTATTGCTGAACAGCTGTTTCAATCCCGTCAATGCGGGATTTTACTTTACTACAATCATCATTTATTCGTACTCTTCAAATAACAAAGCTCTAGGGTTGCCTTTATACACTATCCTACCCGGCGGGTCAGGCCCATGCCTTGCGTGGTACGGTGCCCGCTGCCCACGAAAAAGGCGTAGTTTGCCAGTAAATCCAGAGCAGCACGGCCTTCGGGGGGCATCTTGAGCGCACGCAGGGTTATTTGGCCCACACAACCCACTGTCAGTCGTTTGCCTGCGTGTACTGGTGCTGTTTTTAACGAATAGGCGCTGATGACGATATACTGACGTACGAGATCTGGCAGATCATCGGGCAGGGCAATAGGTGCGAAAGCCTGCCAGCGACGCAGCCACGAAGTGACCAGGCTGTCTGGTAACGGGAAGGGGAAATGCCCGGCACCCCCGTGGAAAGAAGTAGGCGTAACGAAGCTCATCCGCCAGCTATTGGGTGGGCGCATAGCATACAGGTGTTTACTTGTCAACTGACTGTATGAAATTTGCCCAGCCCAGGGGTGCTCCGCGCCGGTTAGCGATACCCCTGTTACTCGCCAGCGAAACCCCGTTTGTTTGGGGATTTTAGACTGTGGTATTTCGATTTCGGTGTCATTTTCCAGGCCGGGTAGCCATTTTTTAAGTAAAACTTCGCTCAAGGAACGAGTGAGTGCCGTAACTCGAACCCAGGTTTTTGATCCTTGAGCAATGTTTACAGAACCATTCCGACTTGGACGTGGCAACTCCATTATCGGCGAAAGTGTGTAAGGCGGAATCTGGTTCTCCTGATGCAGATCATCAGCAATCGAGGGCGCAACCTGTGCCCAACGGTGAAACCAAAACCCATGTACGCCCCTACCTGTGGCATATTCAATTTTCCCGTCGCTTACGGCTTGTAAGTGAATGACTGCTGCAGTGAGCATGATTAATTAGTATTGGGTGGTTGGTGGTGGGTGGGGTTGGATCCGACTGGTTGATTTTTATCGAGATCAACCATAAAGATGCGGCTTTTATTATCTTCGTTCAATAAGCCAATCTCGCGCCCCTTCTTCAGAAGGTCGCAAGTCACCCATGCGTAAGGACTGATAACTCCTTTGAGAAACACAGCCAGTTCAGCATCTTCGTCTAATATCTCTTTAGCTTTTCCTGTAGATATTTCCCGATCGAGAATTTCTTTTCCTTCTTTCATCAGCACAACACGCCAATTTCCAAAACGCAGGAAGTCCCAAAGGCGCTGGATGATTTGGACAAAGAGTACAGCAGCAACCATAGCAGCAAATTCATTTTTAATCGCTTCCCATAGGAAAGTTAGTATTTGTTCAATCCAATTCATCATAAATCCTTTCTAAATAGTTATCTTTGCTCTCTGGCATTTTCCCGTACTTGCTGTAAGTTAATCACTTCAGCTACTTCATAGCGCGGCGGTGTGACTTCTGAAACGGGGCGAATGCGGATGCTGGCTGGAAAGTGACCTGTTCGCCCGTGCAATTCAGCCATCAAAATGAGTGATGCAGAGGCATGCCCCGGCGGGTTGACAAGAATGGCGCGCGCCTTTGCCATTCATCGGAGGTGAGATGAAGCGAGTCAACAAGTTCTCGAATTTGCTCCGGGAAGGGTTGCATGTTATCAAGTTGCGTGAGGATATCGCGAATTTCGCTGATTGTCTGACCGGTCAGTGTTTCGATTTGCGCTGTTTGCTGATTAGTGAGGGGGTGAGAGAAGTTGAGGATAATCATGATATTACCCCCAGGGAAGTGCCAATTTTCCTACCCATTTCACGAAGTTCAGCGCCAAAGAATACGCCATCTAGACCGAGTTTATTGCATTGTTGTTGGATTTGTCTATGATAGGCATTGCTTGCGCGTGCATAATAGGCTTTCGCAAAGGGACCGCCTAGCCTCCGCCGGAAAGCATCTAATTTGTTGAGTTGTTCGGATCGTTGAACGTTGGATTTACACTCTATCAAAACTAATTTACCATTACTTATACCTACCAGGTCAAGCTCGCCTTCGATACCTTTCAGACGTACATTCAATAAGGCTTCATCAAAGCAACCACAGTCCTTCATTTGGAAACCGGAATACATTTCGACCCAGCCACCATTCAGGAATCTTGCCTTATCTTTGTCTGGAACAGCGATCTCTCCTGAGTTATCATCCCAATTCCAGAGATTTTCATCACTCAACCGCTGAATGACTTCTTGTTGACGACGAGTGGGGGAGATTTTGCAGATTAGTGGAAAATCTTGTTTAGTTTTATAAGCATTCTTTATAGTCCGGTTGATAGGGTTGATCACTTGCTCGTAGATGATTTCATAGTGCTCGGCAATAATTTTACTCCATGTAATTTGTCTGGGGTCTAAATCATTTATTCGTTTGCTAGATTCAATTTCCTCTCCATAAGCACGAATATATGTGGTCACATCCAGCCCTTCTACCTGGATTGGAATTTTGTCTATCCCACCGCCAGATAATATCCAGATAATCTCACCATCCTCTGTGTTTGTATACAGGCTCGTCGTCCCCTTAGATTGTGCTGCTTGCAATGCGCCGATAGCCATCGGTTTGGTACCACCAGAAATATTGACAATCACTTGCTCGCGTCCTCCAGATTCTTCAATGAGCGCAGTCATGATTTCCCTGACATGAGATATCTCATAAGGATCGACATAGCGGTCGCTGATTTTTACAGTCAGCGATGATGATAATGTAGCTTTCAGATCCCTGGCTGACGAAGTGTATTTATCCAGTGGGTTTTGAGAAACCCGATCCTTTGATAATACAAGTGTAAGTACCGTATAGTCAGCGCCTTTCTGCAAAACGGGGATAATATTTTGCATTCGTTGGTCACTGACAAGTGCGATCATTTTCATTAGATTACTCTCCCTCCGAAATAGGGAGTTAAACTAGCGCCCTGAGTGCGGTTGAAAAGACAACAAGACATAGTGAAAGTCAGCCGGGCTTAATCCTAGATTGGATAATAAAGCATCTTAACCCAAACCCGTTGTGAGCCATCCGGCAGAGTTTCAATAGCATATTCTACATCTGCTTTACGGGCAGGCGTATAACCCTTTGGGAGTACATGTCCACGTTCAAAACGAAATTTCTTGGTCGGATCACTTGCATCTACAACCATTTTGCCGTCTTTTGTTGTTTTACCTTTTTGCCAATTCCACTCTCTGGACGGCTTAGGCGCTGAGGCAGAAGGGGCTTTTTGTGATGATCTTTTGACGGAAGAGGTTTTCACACCGCCCAGGTGTAACCGCCCATATCCACTAGATGTCTTTGCTCCCACACCAAGTTCGGCAAGCGACAGTCCGAGAACCTCAAAGGCTGTTTTTACCCATTCTTTATTGGGTCCGTCGAGGGCAATTAAATATCTACCAGTGGCGCTGAGGAAATGGATCGGCGTGGGGCTGTCCCAGTCGGCTGGTGGGGATTTATCTTTACCCTGATAATACTCTTTGTGATGCACTGTGATAATGTCAGGCCAGAGGGCTTGCTTGTTATGCCCGCTATCAGGCACATAAAGGGCATCAAAGAAGGTGATATACCCAGCAGTGTCTGTATCGCCGAAGAGCGTGCGATAGGTATCCGTGCCTTCACCCCACTCCTCTTTCAAGTAATTTCGGGCGTAATGCGCAGTCAATCCCTTGAGCGCACTGCCGGGAATATAAGGAACGCCATAGGTGCGGTGAAGGGCAATGGATGTTTCCAACACGCTCTCCGCTCCTATACCAACCGCTAAACGACCCTGCGCTGTGGCCTCTTTGGGAGGGAGCGGGCATTTAGCTTCCAGGAGTTGTTTCCATCGCTCGAAGAAACGCGTGTATTCCGCTGATACGGGAATTCCGGCGACATCATTGACCAAGGTTTTTTCTGGCTTTTCCGCATCCGCTTCTACATCGTGATGAATATATTTATCGAACCAGAGGCTAGCATTTGTGGCATCACGTGCGCTAATATGCTTAAGAATGGGCCTGCGGCTTTGAATTCTATCTCCCATGGCTATTCTCCCTCCTTACTGTCGGTCGGCTTGACTTTCAGGATGGATTGAGCAAACCGTTTGAACCAATCCAGGGCGGCAAGGGTTTGTCGAGTCAGGTGAATATACTCCTGCAAATCATTTGTGCGGCTTTGTTCCATTAAGTCATCTTTGTCTTTGACCCCAATTACCATGGCTAGGTGTTCCAGCAAATCAGTATAAGAATTTTCAGACGCGCTTTTCATATCAACAAAGGCCAATGCCTGCACAAGCCCCGCGGTTTTTACCAGTATCGGGAGTTTCAGCGCCATCGAACCATATTTTTTATGCTCTTTTTCGGTATGATGATCTTTGTAATTCTTGATGCATTGATAAACTTCTGACGCGTATTGTTGTTGTACTGTCCTCATGACACGGCCCCCTCTACGTCCAATATCCGTAACCGACAGATACCGCGCCCCACAGTAGCATTGCCTCCCACTTGTAAGGTATTTTTTGTTATTTCCTTTACCGTTTGGAATACTTCAGACGGGGTGGCTTTCACCACAACTGCCGCTACCATGCCGCTGAGAATGCTCTCTGCAGGCAGGGCTTCTTCATACCATAAAGCGCCCTCTTTGACGGTTTTTGTGTCACTTTCCAGTGCAATCCGGGTGGTGATTTCGGTGCCAGTTTCCAATAAAAACCCCATGGTGTCATCAGAGATCAGGCACAAACGGTCTATGAGCGCTTGTTGCCAGTATAGATCGTCTTCACCTTTGCCTGGGAATAAATAGTTGCCCAGCTTCCCTGCCCAATCGGAAACATCTTGTGATGGGGTGGCTTTTAAGGGCAGGTCTTCCAGAATGACCTGTTGGTTTTTATCGGTGATCTGGCAACCTTCTTTCGATACCAGGCAATCTTCGCCGTTTGGAAGCGAAGGAACCTTAACTGTTTGTAAGGTATTATTGGCCACTTTGGCATCCCGATGCAGACGATGCAACAGCAAAGGTGATGTCACCCAGGCGAAGGTGCCCCGCTGGCTGCGCACGGGGAGGAGCAGCATCCGCAGGTCGGTGAAGTTGACCGCTCCGGCAAAAGCATCGGCATTATTCGTTTCCGGGCCGAAGACGCGCTCGCGTTTATCCGGATCATCGCAGGCATCGCGGAGCACACCTTTGATCGAAGACCCGGGCAGATAGGGAATGCCGGTGGTTTTTTCCCGGGCAATGGGTAAATCAAACATCCCCACACCGCGGCCGGTTCCAGCACGTAGAGGGGAAAGGGCGTGTAAGAAAATAAGTTTAGCATCCATCGATTTGGCTCCTATTTGAGAAATTTCAAGAAAGCTTTGAGAACATCCGCTTCATTTTCATTTTTTAATGGGGGGATATACTGTACTTCTTGTGGTTCGACTTTGCTTTCTACATTTGGATTATTTGGCGCGCCTTTGAGAATCAAGCCGCCCGGCGGGGTACGGGGGCAATCTAAAATTACCGCCAGTCCAACCGCATCATCTTTGCAAGCGATAGGACGCAGAATTAACGGGCTAGCAAGACGATCAAATTTATCGTCCTGGCTTTTTTCTACGCCCTGAAGAGTGATGTTGTCCGGCAAATCTTTATCATGCGGCATATGAAAGATAATTGGAAGACCAAACTGCGCACGTGGGAATTTTTGTACGAGAGTGTTTTTCGAGACACCCTCTGGTACTATTTGTTCAAGCTTAAATATGCGCCTAATTTCATTCGCTTCAGGCCACCGGCTTTGGCCATGTTCTTTTTTCTTTCCAGTCTGTTTGTCATATCTGGCGTCCTTTTGTCGAAAATTTTGCAAAGCATTGATGATATGATTCCAGGCGCTGATACCGTTCTTTTTAGGTGCAGTTATTTTATACGAGGTATGATTCGGGCTCAGATGTGGTACACCTTTTGGCCATTTCCCACTATTCACAATATGAGCTGCTAAATTTTCTTCAAGCCATTTTTTTATCCCATCTGATCGTGGGGCTGGTGGTGAATTGCTATCAATGCGTTCCAGTGCCCCAAAGCCACGCCGGGTGCGCGCCCCGATGCCGCCAAAGGTTTCCCAGGCCCAAAGAGCAGCCGCAACATCAATGGAATCATCGTTATGGTATGTTATCTCCAGGCTGAAAGATACTCCATCTAATACAGCATCCGTTTGCATTCCAACTTTTAGATTTTCTTGTTTAGGTTGCAGAGGAAAAGCCACATAGGGAGGAACTTTGCTGCCCTGACGAGGCTTTACTTGTCGTTTGTTATTATCCCTCTGGGCAACTTCAAAGGGGAAATTTTTTAAACCTGCCTTACTTTCCTTTACAACAACCAACACTTTTGAGGGTCTCGGCTTATTAGTTCCCCCCGCCGAACCCCATATTTCTTCTTCGCGGCCGCGCATGGCATTCAGGTTGCCACCAAAGGTACCTCCGCAGGTTGCCCGCCACCAAAAACGCAGGTGCCCGCGCACTTCTGAGACGCGCACCACGGTAATCGGGTCGGCATTGTTCGGTTCTACGCCGCCGCCGTAAAGGGGTGTGATCAGTTTATATCGCCGCGTCTCAGTAATGAAATTTGTCTTTTGTTGCTGGTTGACTTGCATAGGTGGCATAGTAGTTGGTGGTTTTCTGGTCATGAAATGTCCTCCATAGCCTGCAAATTGCCGTCCCATGTTCCCATCACAGCCAATCCAAAGCCATCGAGTCGATTTTGCTCGCCATCGCTAGTGGTGTGCATCCAAACAGTCTCGATGAAATTTTCAACATCCTGATCAATTTTCAGGAAGTAAACGCTGCCTGCGGGAGTCAGTCGGCGGGTCGGTTTGGGTTTCTTGATCTTATAATCCCAGCCAGATATTACTTGGTACCGTGGTACGGCAGCGCCAATAATCCTAACTTTGTATTGTTCACGCAACCAGGTGGGTAAATGACCCTGCTCAAAATAGGCCGGGGTTAATAAAAACAAACGGCAAGCACCTTGGGCAATGATGGTCTTGCGAACTTTATCTGGACATGCTGGTAAGGTTTTTTCAGTTTGCCGCCATTGAGCAATGCGCCGCTCACCACCGAGAAATCCCAGCCCTGGTTTTATTTCAGCGTCTGTTTCTACCGCCAGAGCCAAATTTTTAACCTCATTCAAGTTAGGGTAAATTTCATTTTCTGTTTGCTCGCGTTGAACAAATTCTAAGCCGCTGGTCTGAAATAGCGCCCCAGGAATTCCTGTGCCTTTTTCCATGTCTATACCGACATGCATGCGGTTCTCAGGTTCCGGGCCGTTGTGGCCGATGTCAGCCAATGTCACGTCCTTATCCTCGGGCTTATACAGCCAGTTTTCAAAAACTCCCCGCCGCCAATAGCGCGGCGCCCTGGAATGCCGCTTTCCTTTGGATGATGTTGTGGGTAGGCCTACCGGGTCCAGCTCTTTAAGATTGGTTTGTACACCTTCTGGCATCTTCAGGGGACAGAGATGTAATTGCTGGGCTTCGTTTGGATCATCTTGTTTTAGGAACAAGGCGTCAGCTGGGGCAGGGAAGAGCCAGTCGGTAATCTGCCCATCTTGATCCAATTCCACCAGCAGGGGTCCCCGGATTTGCTTTTCCAATAGTTTGCTAATTTGCTGTTCATCAAACTTACCTGAAACAGGATCTGTCCCAGAGTTTGTACGAACAGATCCGGCCGTGGTGGACGGGAATGGGAATGGCAGTGATTTTGCCCTCGCTCCGGCTTCGGCATTAAATGGGCGGCCGTCCCGAAAAATGAGCGGATCACGGGGGATAATGGTCCATAATGTCATGAGTATTCCTCCTGTTTTATGGGCAATTTTCCTTCGGCTATATCCAGCGCTCCGGCAAAAATATTGGCAATGAGCATCTCTTGTGCTAGATTGTCGATGTTAACTTCATCTATTTCAAGCCATGTTTGGAATTGCTGGATCACAGCTTCGTTCACTTTTTCATTCCCTCCCCCTTCTCTCTTGCGCTGGATAATGAACAAAGCCTCCTGGCGGATAGCTTCGGCGGGAATTGTTGTTTCGGCAAGCGAGCGGGTTAGGATTTGTAGTTCGAAAGCCGTGCCTTTGCTGATGGCTTTTTGGCGATGGAATTGGGTCATTTCTTGCAGACGCGCATTGAGCACAGTCCACTTATTCACGATAACCCGGTCTACACCGCTGCGCTTGCTGAGTACGATCGCCAGCGCATTTTTTCCTGAAATACTTTTGGCTTTCTTCTCCGCGTCTCGAGACATTGCCATTATGTCTGAAAGCGGGGTCAAGTGATGAGCGATGACAATCCCAGCAGATAAAGTTGGGCGAACATCTTGCCCATTTTGATCCCTACCTCTGAATTTGTCCATCCTCTGTCTAAATGTGCTTTCAAGTTTTGCCGCACATTCCAAAGCGGTGTGCAAGGGCAGATAGGCCAGAATATCATCTCCGCCCGCATAGATTACCTTACCTTGATGCTTTTTATCTTCAATAATTTCGGGCACTATCAAAGCAAAGTCACTTAACGCAGAGGATAAGTCGCGGTGATTTTCTGGTTTTTCTTGACCATCAATAACCAGACCCATATTGTCACCGTCAGCACGCAACAGCGCGTAATAGGTAGAGGGGCGTTGGTCGCCAACAGTGTTTTGGAATAGATTATTGAGTTCTGTCCTCAAATCTTCTAACGTTTTACCTGGGGGAATCGAATCGGACAAGCGGCTTTCATAGAGCAGGGAGCCATCCTTTTGATTATCAAGAACGGGCCAACCAGCTTCTTGATACGTCTCACTAATCTTGTTCATCAATTCATCTGCCTGAGTTTGAGCCATAAAAGGCAAGGCTGCAAAATGAGAAGTGCTATAGAATCTTGGCGCGCTTTTCCCCTTTGGTTCTCCCAAGCGTTTCAATAAATCTACACCAGAGAGACGCTCTCCAGGGCGTGCCCGGTAGTGGCGGTACAAGTCCTTCGCTTTTCTCTCTCGCTCAGCATTTGAATCGTGTCGGTCGGAGTATTTCCTTTCATCTATTACAGATTCGCGAGTTCCATCCAATGACGACTTAGGTTTAGGAGAACCTTTTGGCTGCAGAAAATTGCGTGTGTTTTTACGCGCGGCTAATAAAGATTCAGCAGTATTACGAGCCTGGTGGTATTTATCTCTGCTGGGAAGTGGTACCGCGCTCCAATAGAATTCAAGCAAATCATCAATTTGCTCTTCAGCAAGGGTCCGGTCGAATTCTCCCCCGTTTTCTTTGATTTTGTTGAAGGCATCAATCTGTAAGGCTTCCAGGCGCGTCTGCACCGCTTCTTTAATTTGCCTTCCTATGTCAGCGGGATTAGTGTCAACGATCGCAACGATTTTATTGGCGACGCCTAAATTGCTGCCTGGCTCTAAATCTGCTGAGGTCTTAGGTGCGGGAAAGATTAAATTGTCCATTCCTAACATCTTTGCGGCGGCCTTGGATAACTCGCTTAGCATCCAGGATCCATACCACAAGTCGCGACTTCGACGGGCCGTGGCAATGAATTCCTGCACCGGTCCTAGTGAACAAACGAATAAGTATTCCATCCGGATCCTCCCTTATTTGGTATCTGCGCCTATCAATATTTTATTTCTTCAACGTCATTAGGGTGTGTTTATTCTAAATTTTATTACTTTCACAAATTTTCATTTTCTCCACACACAACTCATTATTTTCTAACCCCCGGATAACCTTATCGTCCTACAGAGTTACATTTCATCTATTCCAGCCAGGAATGATCCAGTCAACTCCCTTGAAGTATTTAATGAAAATCTACAGGGAACAACAAGCACTATTAGTAACTGAAAATGATGATTAGTAATTAGTCTGAAGTATTATTATCCATGCCTCGTTGGAGAGAATTCACTTAATGAATTGGTAAAGAAAAATATTTCGAAGTTCGGTAGATCAACCCCACGACCGCGTTCGTTTCCAGTATTGTATCTTAACATCCCGCCCGTCCAGTAGGAGATTGTAGTTTTGGATATCGTCCAAGAAGAGGACTGAAGGACTCGATTAACCGCATAATCATCTTGCGGAGCAATGAGTACTTATGGGTTTTAGATGCCGACATTGATGATTTCTTTAATCAAGTTGACCAAGATCTGTTGATGGTCTTTCTGGCAGATGATTTACCTGATAAGTCTTTACTTCGGCTATTTGATTTTTGGCTGAAGCTATGTAGACCCGCCCCACAAATTCCCAGGGGAATACCGATGGGATCCCCAATTTCTCCTTTGCTGGCTAATATATATCCCCACAGGCTGGACTGTAAAATTATCCAGGACGGCTACGAAGCAGTTCGATACGCAGATGATTTTTTAGTCTTTGCGCGCAGTGAACAAAGGATTCAGCAAGCATATGTGAACGTAAAAGCCCATTTGGACGAACTTAGACTTACTTTTGAGCCCTCAAAAACAAGACTGACATCATTTGAAAAGGGATTCAATTTTATTGGTGTTTGGTTTGTTAATGATGAATATGAATATACATACCGTGATAAGCGGATTGAAGTAAAAGGAGACCGGGCTGACTGGTTGTTCAGCCAGTATGGTCCTCACTACTAATCTTTGCCACAGCGATAATGTATGCCAACACTATATGTTCTTGAGACTGGCGCTCGAATAGAAAAGGAATACCAACGCTTACTAGTAACCAAGTATGATGAGGTTTTGCTGCGTTTGCCGTTTTCGCGTATCACCCACGTGGTGCTTGTAGGCAGGGTGGGGGTTACTACGGCTGCCTTACATGCGTTGTTGAGAAATAATATCTCTCTAAATTTGATTCGACGGACAGGCGAAATGATCGGGTGCTTACAACCTCCTATGGCTGCCAATTTGCCTCTGCGACAGTTACAGTTTCGAAGAAATGAGGATGAGGAATTTGCATTGCGATTTGCGCGCATGATTGTTGAGGGAAAAATAAGAAATCACCGAGTAATGGTGCAGAGACTTAACAGAAATCACGAACACATAGATGCAAATCACACTATTTCAGAGATGAAAGAAGCTATGGAGTCAGCCCTTGAAGCGCCATCCCTGGATGTGCTTTTTGGTATTGAGGGACAGGCGGCAAGACGTTATTTCCAAGTTTACAAAAAAGCATTTTCTCAAGAATGGGCATTTGGAAAAAGGGCTAGGCGCCCATCTCGAGATGCTATTAATTCCCTGATGAATTTTGGTTATACATTGCTGGGTCATTCGATGGTGGCAGCGTTAGAAATTGTTGGTCTGGATCCTTACTTGGGATATTTTCACACAGAGAAATATGGCCGGCCTGCACTCGCTTTGGACCTGATAGAAGAATTTCGTGCCCCATTTGTTGATTCCCTTGTTTTGATGTTGATAAATCGCGGAACTATTAGAAAACAGGACTTTAGATATAATGATTCCGAACAGAGTTTGTATCTCAACCAAAGGGGATTACGCACCTTCTTTGAAAAATTTAGTCACCGGATGGACAGTTCAATTACTTCTCGGGATCTGAAACGGTCAATCTCGTATCGCAAACTATTCGAAGTTCAGGCACGAAAAATGGCGAAATTCATCAAGGGAGATAAGGACATTTATCAGCCTTTCCGGGCAAGATAATCCGGATTGCTTGTGGGGAATATATAAAATGGAAGATAAAGATTTCTATTTGGTTGTTTATGATATAAGCAATGACAGGCGGCGAAATAAGCTACGTACTGCTTTACTTGACTTTGGAACGCCTGTACAATATAGCGTTTTTGAATGCTTGATTTCTAAGGCAAATGAGGAAAGAATGAAGCAAACTGTACATAGTATAATCAAGCAGAAAGTTGACGAGGTGAGAATCTACCCAGTATGTGAAAGATGTTTAAAAAAGGCTGAAATAACTGCCGGGGTGGATGTTCTCCGAAAAATCCCAGCAGTGATTGTAGTTGGTTAAATTGGAACTTAGTAGCCAGAATGGCGAATACCCATAGGGGGGTATGAGCTTTACGAAGTGTTCGCCACTGGTTGATTTTAACTCCTGTATATGGGGGTTAAAACGGTAAAAGAATGGTTAGCCATTATAAATAGACGGGGGGATGGCGAACAACTCAAGGGAAACGGTAACACTATAAGGTGTTCGCCAATACGGAATTGACTGCTGTAAACATAGTTGGATTTGACTATGGCGGTAGAATTGACTATAAGCAGATAATTTCTAGAAGAAAACAGCTTATAATTAGCGTTAGACAATTTGGAATGCCCAGATGTGGCAGTATAAATAAGAGAATCCCGCTAGACGGGATTGAAACCGCCGCCGTCTCTTTTGTAAGACAATAAACTTTTTCGTATAAATAAGAGAATCCCGCTAGACGGGATTGAAACTGTTATCGGGGGTTCCAGCCGATGATGAGATTGCTGCGTATAAATAAGAGAATCCCGCTAGACGGGATTGAAACGTGATCGAGGGCATTGATGAAGCGAACCTTGCCAATAGTATAAATAAGAGAATCCCGCTAGACGGGATTGAAACTAGTTCTTTATATCGCTCTTCGCTTGAAGACATCATTGTATAAATAAGAGAATCCCGCTAGACGGGATTGAAACAAAAATTCAAGAAATTTCTCTGCCTCTTCTTTAATCGGGAGTATAAATAAGAGAATCCCGCTAGACGGGATTGAAAACGTCATTGTTTGCCCCACCTGCAATGCGACGTGGAATGTATAAATAAGAGAACCCCGCTAGACTAAAGTTGGTTTTTTTTGCACATCCCCTTAAAAAGGTTCAATCCAGATCCTCGTAAGTATTGTCTGATCCCTGGGCTAGCTCCTGAACTACAGATTCAAGATCGATGGGTGCAGGTGGATCCAAGAACTCGAATCTTCCGTGGAAGTTAATTTATTGCCAGGCAATCGGAGAAACTCGTCCAAGTCGCGCCACCTGTTGGACACAGAGGGCAGCGGGGGCATTTGAACAGAAAGTTACGGTTTGGAGATTGCTATTTACTCACTGTTAGAGGTGAAG
>SDBS01000943.1_pt1 | contig 29212 bp, 27 predicted proteins | sample 2277091 | NCBI WGS metagenome assembly SDBS01 (sample SAMN10404972, study PRJNA504765) | marine sediment metagenome | isolation source: marine sediment core GS10_PC15, 163 cmbsf | place: Arctic Ocean: Southern Knipovich Ridge | collected 2010
TTTATGCAATTTTAATAATTAGATACTATAATAGATATATGAAGGATTTATCGATTATAATTGACAAATTATTTTCGGGAGAAATTGAGAGCTTATCCAAAGAATACGAGTATCTTAAAACCAGGTTAAATTCAACAGATTACTCTTCCATTAACACAAAAATTTATAAGAAACTTGAATCTGAAGAAATTTCAGATCATACAAGAACGTTACTGATCGGAAGTATTTTAAAGCTGACAGGATCAGATGAAAAAGACCTGCTTCAATTTTTTTCTACTTATCTCAAAGAAAAAATCAGTCTCAAACAGTTTAACTTCATCGAATTTTCAATATTTAACAATAATATACCGCTCTCAACAGACATTGTATTCGATCTTACAGATTATTTCTTATTTGAAAAAAAGGCAATTTTTAAAAAAGCTGCTGCGCTTAATGAAAGCCTCGAAGATGATTTCAATGAAAAAACTTTACTATTTTTATTTTTTTTATCTTATAGAAACGAATTGAGTAATGAAAACAGAGAGCTTATCTTCCTGATTTTCCAGGCTTTCGCTCCGAAAAAAATTACAAACACATTAAAAACCCTTTTATTTACGGAAGAAACAAATATCAAGAAAGCGCCTGAACAGGAACTATCTTCACCGAAGGCTAAAACAGCACCTGAAGGAAAACCCGCCCTTGAGGATAGATATGCCGCACTGTGGGAATCAATAAAAATCCCGACATTCTCAGATAAGATGGACATTTTCCGTCGTCCCGGAGATCTGTTCAAAAGTCGGAATAAAAAAGAAATAAATATCTCTCCAAAAAAGGTAGCCGGTAAATCTGTAAAAAAGACCGCTCCTGTCGAAAAGAAAAATATTCCTTCAGCAGCATCAGAGCAAAAGCGCCGTTTTCAGTTTATTAACATACCAGGAAAAATATATATATACATAATAGCTATTTCTTTCGTTGTCATCTTTTTAATTATTATATTTACCGCCATCCCAAAAAAATCTACTGAGAACAGCTCATTTTCCGGGAAAGTAGAACCAGGCCTCATCGACAATAATCACCTGAATAAGGATGCTGAGAATAATGTTCTAATAGAACCGGAGGGGAAAATTGGAGCAACTCCCCGTGAACTTTATACAATTGCAGAGGGTGATACCCTGTCCCACATATCTAAAAGATACTACAACAACGCAAACATGTATAATTTAATAGCAGAAGAAAATAATCTTGAAAATCCTGATTGGATCTTTCCCGGGCAAATTATTGTTATTCCTGAGATCAAAGATAGAAGCTTAAAGAATGGAGCTGAAGACTGACAGGAAATTCCTGTGCTCAAAGAAGCAATTCTGTACGAAAAAATAAACAATAACACAGTCCGTTGTTCAGTCTGCCCGCGGCGCTGCCGGATAAAAGAAGGCGGCGAGGGGTACTGCCTTACCAGGATCAACAGAAATGGGAAGCTGTTCAGCACCATTTACGGTGACGTATCAGTCCTGGGCAGGGCACCGATTGAGATAAAACCGGTTTATCATTACATGCCCGGGAGCCACGCGCTCAGTCTCGGGTCGGTCGGATGTAATTTTTTATGCAGGGGCTGTCAGAACTGGACTATTTCATTCGCGCTGAAAAATCACCTCAATGTTCAAACCACACACATATCTCCGGAAAATGCAGTCCAGACCGCACTAAAAGAGGGCTGTCAGGGGATTTCATGGACCTACAATGAACCAACACTGTGGTTCGAGTACACACTTGATACTGCCCGTCTTGCTAAAAAGCTGAATCTCTACACAAATTATGTGTCAAACGGATACATCACGCAGGAGGCCCTCGATACGATCGGACCTTACCTTGATATCTTCAGGATAGACATTAAAGGATTTTCAGATGTTGCATACAGGAAGATTGCCGGGATCTCTAACTGGAAAAAAATACTTGATTCAGCAGTCCGTGCAAAGTCACACTGGAAGATGCACGTTGAGCTGGTAACAAATATCATACCCGGAATAAATGATGACAGGGCGCAGATCCTGGACCTGATAGACTGGATTAAAAATGAGTTAGGATCGGATACGCCCTGGCACATAACCAGATTCTTTCCCCGCTGGCATATGAAGAATCACGAAATCACACCTCTTAAAACTATAGATAATATTTACGAGACCGCCCTTTCTGAAGGTCTTCATTTTGTGTATGTGGGGAATATTCCGGGGCACAGGGGAACTGACACTTTATGTCCGAAATGCGGAAAGAGAATCGTCCGGCGGGAAACGGAAAAGGTGACCTGTTTCATTTCATCAGACAGATGTCAGTACTGCGGGCAGGTGATATACGGAAAGTTTGATTAGCCGTATATGCTGCTTTGCAGCAAGCACGCCTCATTTGAGAATACAAAGTGGCAAGAGCGATTAGAGCAGGAGCCCCCTGTTCCCGATGTTGACCTTTTTCAGATAACGCTTTGCTACTTCATAACATTCGTCAACCTGTTCCCCGGGAGTGACCGGGAAATCGTCGAGGTAAAAATCGGGATGAAATACAAGTAAAGAATAGGGTATGCCGGGGTTTATCTTAGAAATAAATTCGGAGATGGCCCTGACCTCATCCACCCCGACGTAATAGGGAACGAGCAGTGTGGTAGCGGTAATTACATCCGGAAACAACTCCGCTACAAGCCTGAAATTCTCGTAAGCCCTGGTATTATCAACACCGCACAATGCATAGCTTATCTCAGGGTGAAAAGCCTTGAGGTCAAACTTTACTGTTCCTCCGAGCCCCCGCAGAACCATGCGGCACAGCAATTCGTGGGAAGCGCATCCAGATACATGTGGAGGAGCGCGCTTCCCTCCGGTGCTTTTGTACGGAGCTTTCCATTATCGTTTACACGCAGCCCGCAGTATCCACACTCCCCTAATTTTATGCTGCAGGTGTTGGAGCAAATTTGACAGACAAGACCATCCGGGCTTCGGGGAGGGTTCACAGGTAATCCGAATTTTTTACGGACAGGCTCGTGCAGCCGGACTATTTTTTCTTTATCAGGATACTCCCTCAGACACTGAGCACAGAGGGCAAAGGAGGCTCCAGCGGGATTTACCCCGCAATTAAGGCAGGTAATCATCTCTTTCACTATTTAAAGAAGGATAGAAAAATCAGGGCATAATTAAAAGGTTTATCCGCTATTCAAGGCCCACCAGGGCTTTGATATACTGAAGCCTCTCATATAATTCAGGATTTTTGCTCTCCTGCTGGCCGAGTTTCCCTCTCATCTGCTCGATAGTATCATACCCGTGCTTCTCCATCCATGTCTCTACTTCCTTCAGGATGGTGCTGAGGTAATCGACCTTCCTTTTATAAAGAACCGAACATAGCTGTACTGTCTGAGCGCCTGCAAAAATTTGTTTTACAACAGATTCCGAGCTGTGTATCCCGGTACTTGCCGCAAGGTCACAGTTCACGCGTCCGTAAAGCTGGGCAATCCATCGAAGCGGCAGTTTCATTTCACTTTCGACACTCAGCGGATTCGCTGCAACGATCTTCATTTCCTTCAAATTAATATCAAACTGATAAAAGCGGTTAAACAAAACAAGGGCTGACGCGCCCTGTCTGCACAACTCATACGCGAACCGGGAAAGAGATGTAAAATAGGGACCGATCTTTACCGCGACCGGGATATTAATTGCGCCTTTTACCTTATTGAGTACTTTAAAATAGATCTGTTCAATTTCATCACTTTTTTTCTTAATATCATTTGCCGGATATGCAATATTCAGCTCAATGCCGTCAGCACCTGCCGTTTCAATCTGTTTCGCATAGTCCTTCCACCACAGAGGAGAAACGCAGTTAAGACTCGCTATAATAGGAATTGGTATCGATTTTTTTGCTTCCTCAATAAGCTTGAGATATTCGCGAGGACCAAGTTCCATCCCCATTTTGTTCACATAATCGTATGCTTCAGAATGCCATGAAGGCCCGATGTGCTTTTCAATGTCCTCAACCATTTCTTTCTGTATCTGCTCTTCAAAGAGGGATTTTAGAACAATAGCACCCGCCCCGCTATCGGAAATGCGGCGTATACCGTCCAGGTTTTTTGACAGACCGCAGCTCGCGACCATAATAGGATTACGCAGCCCCAATCCCATATACTTTGTTGAAAGATCTGCCATATTGATGCCTCCCTATCCGATTACAACACAATTGAGATTTATCTTAATCACTTTAACCCGTTTTGTCAATTACTATAGTTGGCTGCACTGGCTGTACTGTTCCATTTCATGATCAACATCACAGGGGAATTCTCCGAAAACTGTATTACATATTTTCGGGTGTAACCAGGTTAACAGTTGGAAAATATAATCTATACCTTGATATATCTCGAGTAATTAATTCCAGGCCAAGTACAGCAGCATGGGCACCAATAAAAAAATCCGGCAGTGGTGACAATTTATTTCCTTTACGTTTTCTATATTTTATAAAAGCCTTACCAGCCAGAAACAGAGCCTCTTTTGGGATCTGAAGTATTTGAAAACCACAACCCGTTAAAGCACTTTCGAGTTCCTCAATACGTATAAATCCAATTGAAACTTCAGAATAAATAACTGGATTTATATACAATATATGCATAGTACTATAATGATAAATGGTTGACTCTGACCATTCTGCCCAGTTTTCGTCATCTTCAAAAAGGTCCAATATCACATTAGAATCAACAAGAATTCCTTTCATTCATCGCCTCTCGTTAATGCCATGATTTCTTCTGTTGACAGCTTTACTGTAGCAACACCTCGAAAACGACGGAATTTATTTGTTCGTGTATTTATACCTGTTTTTTTTGCTAAATAAACCCTGCCATTTTCCTCTAAAAAATCAACTTCAGTACTTGGTGTGATTCCGAATTTTTCTCTTATGTGCTGTGGGATAGTTACCTGCCCTTTTATTGTAACCCGCATATTTACTCCTCCATATCAATAAGTAATACCAGTAATATTATTACAAATAATTAATAACATGTCAATAAAAAACAGTTGCAGATGTTAACCTTTTTCAGATCACGCTTCCTCAAGGCGGGGGTTGGGATTGTATCTTCTTCCGGCTTTTGCGCAGGGCTTATCGTTCACAGCCACAACATCCGCTGTAAAATCAATTCTCTTCTTATATAATGATGACCCAACACCAACGGCATCAAAAGGCACATCAAGCTGCACAAACCGCTTTATTCTGTCAGTATTAAACCCGCCGCTGATTACTATTTTTACCCACCCGAACCCTTCTCTATCGAGAGCTTTTCTTAATTTCGACACAAGCTCAGGACATACACCGAACGAGTCATTTCCCGTTGAAGTCACAGAAATGTCCCGTAAATCCCCGGCAGTATCGAGTCTCACACCCCAGAGCCTTTTATCAAAGTATCTCGCAACTTCAAGGCTCGTTCCGACGCAGTCATTATTGAAATCCACGAGTGCGACTAAATTTACATCCGGAGGGATATAACTACTGAACGCTTTACACGTTAAAAGTGTGTTTCCTTCATACGCGGCTATGAGGCTGTGAGGTATAGTGCCCATTCCCTGAAGCCCGTGAAAAAATCCGTTTGCATCCGTGGAAACCCCTTCAGCCCCTCCGATCAAAGCGGCATATCCGTCAGCACGCTGGACCGCAAAATGATCAAAACGGGCCGCAAAAAACATTGCAGGTTTGCCCGCTGCAGCCTCAACCACCTCACGAACGGCAGTCGCGACTGAGGTACCCCTGGCGAGAACACCAAGATAGACAGTTTCAAGATGCGCGAAACTCGAATAATCTCCTTCTATTATGAGTACGGTTTCTCCCGCCCTTATACTGTTCCCATCAAAGAGTGCTTTGATTATTAACTTCCCTGGATCTTTGGAGCACAATTTCAGAATCGCAATCGCCTCATCTATCCCGCATAAGATCCCGTTACTTCTCGTAAAAACCTGCATGACAACACGGGCATGATTGTTATCTTTTAGCAGGATATCCCCGGTTCTCGTGAAGTACTTATCCGAAAAAAAACCCCCTTTTATCCGATCAACCGGCATATCAAATATTTCAGAATCCAATCTTTTTTTCATTCTGATGTCCCGGGCACCTATATGTTATGGAGCTCTCCTTCTGTCAGTGTGTGAAATCCACCCTTTCTGATTACCTCCTCAGCTCTGTCGAAGTCGTCCACCTCCAGAATCAATACAGCTTTATCGCCCTCTTTTAAAATAAATCCGTAGGCATTTGATATATTTATTGTGTTTTTATTAAGGTATTCCGCAATATCCGCGAGGCCGCCGGGCCTGTCCTTCATGATAACACCAATCACATACTTCCGCGATACACTGAAGCCCTCTTTTGACAGCACATCAGAAGCGCTGTCCGTATCATTTGTCAAAATATTTATCAATCCATACTCACCCATATCGGAAATTGTTATTGCCCTGATATTGATATTATTGTTACCTAAAATTCTCGTAATTCTTGCAATTCTACCAGGCTTATTCTCAACAAACACAGTTACCTGTGAAGCCATAGTTTTCTCCTTTCTATTTACTTCTATTATCCACAACTCTCACAGCCTTCCCCTCACTCCGGGGCAGCGAGTTAGGCTCCACAAAAGTAATCCTGGGGTGTATAAGGATTTCGTTCTTTAGATCCCCCACTATTCTTTTTTTCAGGTTTTCCAGCTCAATTATATCACCGTGAAAGATCTCCGGTCTGACTTCAACCTTTATATTTATACTGTCGAGATAATCAATTTTTTCAATTTCAATTAAATAATTGTTGCCAACTTCCGGGATATCCATTAAAATTTTCTCAATCTGCATGGGGTATAGATTTACACCCTTTATGATCAGCATGTCATCTGTCCGCCCCTTAATTCTTGAAATCTTCCTGTGTGTTCGTCCGCATGGGCACTCTCCGGGAAAAACTGAAGCTATATCACCTGTCCTGTAGCGTATAACAGGCATCCCTTCCCTCTTTAAAGTTGTGAGTACAATCTCCCCCTCTTCCCCGTCAGAGAGCAGGTCCCCTGTTTCATGATCAACGACTTCCAGGATATAGCTGTCCTCCCATACATGCATCCCTTCCTTCACCGGACATTCAAAAGCAACTCCAGGTCCATTCATCTCGGACAGGCCGTAGCTGTTAAAAGCATCAAGCCCGTAGAGACTTTCAATCCTTTTTCTTGTCTCTTCACTGTACGGCTCCGCTCCCAGAAATGCTATCCTGAGATGAAGATCGCTCACGGGATCAATGCACTCTTCCTGAAATAGTGTATAAAGATGAAGCGCGTAACTGGGAGTAATATGAATAACTGTGGAATTAAATTCCTTCATCAGCCTGATCTGCCGTATGGAATTTCCCGAAGAAGCCGGAATGGTGAGAGCTCCGAGCCTCTCTGAACCATAATGCAGTCCCAGCCCTCCTGTGAACAGGCCATACCCCATCATGTTCTGAAACACATCACTTTTTCGTACACCGGTCATGTACATGCTTCGCGCCACAAGATCTGCCCAGCTATCAATATCCGATCTGGTATGGTAAATCACCGTAGCTCTTCCCGTTGTGCCGGAAGAGGAGTGAAGCCGAATAATTTCCTCCTGCGGTACTGAAAGCATCCCGTTCGGGAAACTGCTTCTTAAATCACTCTTTGTTGTAAAAGGTATATCTTTCAGAGCATCCAGGCTGTTTATTGTTTCAGGCAGACGCTCTCTGTAAAACCTGGACTTCCTTGCTCTCTCAAAAGTTTTATTTAACCTTTTTAGCTGGAGTTTTTTCAGTCCGTCCCTCTGAATTGTTTCAACTCTGTCCCAGTAAGTTCCTTCCATCCCCTTTTCCTTTATATAATGGCGTCTTTGTTCGCAAATAAAATACCATTTTTAATAAAAACTCTCAAGCACGAAATCAAACCTTGAGTGTTACAATCGTGCATCCAAACCCTCCCTGCTCGGGAAGCGCGTGATCGAAATGATCAACAAACGAATGGTTACCAAGCGTTTCCCATACCATCTGCCGCAGCACACCCGTTCCTGTACCGTGTATAACAGAGAAAGTCTGAAGATTTTTCAGCACAGCCTTATCAAGGAACTTTAAAAGCTCATTCTTTGCCTCATCATACCTCAATCCCCTGAGATCACATTCATACCCCGTGCTGTCAGGGCCCGAAATTTCATAATTCCATCCTGAAGCGGTGCGTCCCGCTTTATTCCTGTCCCGAACAACACTGCCGGTATCAACAGTAACTTTGAAGAGACCGGCCTGTACTGTAATTTTATTTTCACTGATTTCTTTTATCCGGCCCTTTATCTTGTTTCCGAAATCGCTGTCAATTAAGACAGAGTCACCAACTTTAAAATCTTTTTTGTCAAGCGCTTCATCATCCACACTGTCATCCTGGATCTCTATTTCTTTCTCAAATTCAGAAAAATCGCGCCTGATCATACCTATTTCATCTCTGGCCGACTTTATCGATTCTTTCGAAGCGCCCTCTTTTTTTATTTTGCTTACACTCCTTTCAAGCCTTCTACTGTATTCAGAAAGCAGGCTGGAGAGCTCCTTCCTATAATCTATACGCAAAAACCGTTCTTTTTCACGAAGCTCCTCCAGTTTTGAATCATAAAGCTCCTTAAGTTCTTTCACCCTTGCGGCTTCCCTGACAATTTCTCCTTCTTTTTTACTCAACTTTATTTCCATAAGCCCCAGGTTCTTAAATATGGCGTCAATGGACCTGTCCTTCTCACCAATAAACTTTGACGTTTTATCAATGATCTCCTTTTTGAGCCCAAGCTGCTCCGCTATCTCAAGAGCATTGCTTCTCCCGGGAATACCCATTACAAGTTTATATGTCGGTCTGCAGGTCACCGGGTTGAACTGAACAGACGCCACCCTGACTTTCTCGCTGCTCAACGCGTACATTTTTACAATGCTGAAATGAGTCGTCACCACGACAGGAATGTTCCTATGAATGAGGAAATCGAGTATCGCTGTTCCGATGGCTCCGCCCTCAACAGGATCTGTCCCCGCGCCAAGCTCATCTATAAGAACAAGACTTGTTTCACCGGCATTCTCAATAATCGCCTTAATATTTTTTATATGGCCTGAAAATGTCGAAAGGGATTGCTCAATTGATCCCTCATCTCCAATGTCCGCAAAAACCGCATCGAACAGGAAAGATCTCATCTCATACGCGGGCACCGGAAAACCTGACTGGGCCAGCAGTACAAAAAGACCAATGGTCTTAAGTGAAACTGTTTTCCCGCCGGTATTCGGCCCTGTGATGACGACCCCGGTTATCGATCTTTCTATCTCAAAATCTATCGGAACCGCCGCGCCTCTTATTAGAGGGTGCCTGGCTCCATTTATAATGATCTCCCGCTGATCGCTGAACAGGGGCAGGGAGCATTTATACTCATCCATAAATTTATATTTCGCGAGGAGAATATCCATATCCGATAGAATATCCTGGATAAGGTTCAGTTCATGGCCATGCTTTCCAATTTCTCCGGTCAATGAAATAAGTATTTTTCGGATTTCCTCATCCCTTTCCTTCTGAAGAAGCTTCATCTCATTATTCCTGGCTGTAATTGAAAAGGGTTCCAGAAATATTGTTTCTCCTGTCCCGGACTGAGCATGTATTATGCCCGGTATCCGGCCTTTAAAGTTTTGCTTAACAGGGATCACATAACGGTCATCCTTAATAGTTATGTGTTTATCCTGTATATACTTCCCTGTGTCCGGAGAGTTTAAATAACTTTCGAGTATCTTTTCAATAATCCCCCGGCTCTCCCTTATTTTTTTTATTATATCTTCAAGCTTCTCAGTGGCATCTTCTCTTATATTACTCTGTTCATCAATCACTATATCGATCTTTTCTTTTACCTGGAACGGCACTCTGACCACCTTCAACATCCGCATAAGATTTCGTGCATCATCTGCAACAGCCGAAAATTGTTTTTTCAGAGAAACAAAAGATATTATGTTCTCTCTTATGAGAGAAATTTCCGGTGCCGTTAAATAATTATTCTTAATTCCTGCCTTCTCAACCATGCCTATTGTATCGTTAATTTTATAAAGGTTGGGGTGCATGCCATTTTCTATTAAAAATGTTAACTCTCTGAGCCGGCTGAATATGACTTTTAGGTCCTGCTTTGAGCTTGTCGGCCTTATTTCCACAAGCTTTTTTTTTGAGCAGTCGGACACACAATAACGCATTACAATTTCCAGGACTTTCCGGTAATCAAAGGGCGTCAAATTATAATTTTTAGAACTTTTTGTCAAATCTTCATCCGCCGTTATTTAAAAGATTGATTGAATTTAAAATCTTTCTTTCATTATAATCAAGTTCTATTTTGTATTTTTTCTCTATATGTCAGGATAGTTTACGTTTTCAGGTGATCCCTCAGGGGGTCAGATAATTCAGGTCGTGGCTGCCGCTTTGCAGCGCCTGACTCTAAGGGATGGTAGCGCCTATGGACATCGATTAACGTCCCTTTATCGAGGTGTGTATAGATCTGGGTTGTTGAAATGTCGGCGTGACCTAAAAGCTCCTGTACAGCACGCAGGTCGGCTCCATTCTGAATCAGATGGGTCCCGAAGGAGTGTCTCAAAATGTGGGGCTTAATGTTCTTTTTAATTCCGGTTTCTCTTGCATACCCCTTAATGATCTTCCACATCCCCTTTCTGCTCAGGGGCTCACCCCGGAAGTTGAGAAAAAGGCTTTCACTTATTCTTCCTTTTAAAAGGATCCCGCGGGCCCATTTAATATAGCGGTCCAGTAATTTTTTCGCCTTTTCTCCAAATGGAATAAATCTTTCCTTCTTTCCTTTTCCGAATACCAGAATGCACCCCCTGTTAAAGTCGGCACTGGTAATCTTTAAGTCCACCACCTCTGATACTCTCAACCCGCACGAATACATGAGCTCGATTATGGTCCTGTCTCTAAGACCCAGAACCGTATTCTCCTTAGGCATACTGAGAAGGAGCTCTACCTCTTCAAGGGTCAGGTACTCAGGAAGATTTATCCCTTTTTTTGGAGAATTAAGATTTACTGCAGGATTTTTTTGAACAACATCTTCATCAATAAGGAACTTATAGAAAGACCGGATTGAAGAGAGGTATCTTGAAATTGTTCTGTGGCTCAAACCTGTTCTCCGGGCGAATGAAAAATAGTCAATGATCAGGTTCTGGTCCACATCGCGGAGAGAAGGTCTGCTTTTTGATTCAACATAAGCAAAAAAAAGGTTGAGATCAATCCTGTATGATTTTACAGTGTTTAAGGAAAGATTTCTCTCTAAATAGAGGAAGTCCAGAAACCTGGCAAGCAGGACATTCAGATCCTCAGATATTTCGCTCGGATTCATCTCAAAAGTTTCTCCATGGCATATTTTCCAAAACTACTAATAGTGCCCTTGATAAAATAATTGTAGAGGGACTTGGCGTCATCTGCATCACCTGTGGAAAGCAGACAGTGAATGTAAAAATACCTCAGCGAATCAAATCTCAGAGAAACGCAATCTGTCCTGTTAAGCTCATTTCTCAGCACCTCCTGCATTTTCAAATAGTACTCTTCGGGATAAATCTGCTCTTTTTCAAGTGGTGTGCCTTTTTTCGGTACAAAGGGATTAATACTGAGATGGAGACGGCATCCGGGATTCTTGAAAAGCCTCACGGTTTCATTTACAATCTCAGCAGTCGCTTTTATGTCTTCCATCTTTTCTTCAGGAAGTCCATACATTATATAATAGCGAAACCTCTTAATTCCGTGCTCAACCGCGATTGAGACCGCTTTCAGCAGGCTCTCATCTGTCATGGTCTTTCCAATGCTTTTCCGTAAGCGGTAGGACCCGGTTTCCGGAGCAAATGTAACAGTGTTCTGCCTGTTTTCAACTAAAAGCCCGGCAACTCCCTCATTAAAATCATCCGCCCTCAGGGAAGAAAAGGATACCTGCCCGCCGGCTTCATTTATCCCCCGAACAATCCCTGTTAAACAATCATTGTCAGTGAGCACAGGTCCGATAAGACCGACCCTGTTCGTGTGCCGGAGCGCCTTATCAACCCTATCGAGTATATATCTCTCCTGAATGATCCTCACAGGGCCTGAAGCGCATCTTGTCATACAAAAAGCGCAGCTGCTTTTACAGCCCCTGACAATTTCAATGAGAAACATATTTGAGAATGATGTCCCCCCTGTTAACACTACTGAATGAGCGGGCCGCGAAATATTGCTCGTGATTGACCTGACAGGAACAGCGGTCCTTCCATGAATAAATACACCCTCTATCCCTGACAATCTCTCTAACAGAGTATGGTTTTTATGAAAGTTGTTCTCTGTTAATACATTCAGTATTTCTTCAATTTTTCCGTCCATGTCGCCTGTAAAAACAATATCTGAAAAGACAGACAGTATATAGGGGTTTGCCGTTGCAGTTACTCCGCCAACAATAATAAGAGGTTTTGCCATTTTCCTTTCTGAAACAAGAGGGGGAATTGAAGATAACGAAAGCATTTTAAGTATGTTTATGTAATCAAGCTCAAAGGAAACAGAAAAAAAGAGCGCGTCAAAACCTTTGAGCAAACGATCCTGCCTTGAAAAAATATCCATCTTTTGGGGGATAAAAGCATCGGGAGAGTAAATCCTGTCAGTTTTTTCCAGGAAAAACCGTACAACACGAACACCATGAAAAGAAGATGCCCGGTTAAATAGGTTATGAAAACCCAGGCTGCTCATTCCTGTGTAGTATGAATTCGGGTAGCAGACCGCAACCCTGAAACGTCCTGTATCAGGGTAATCGTAGAGAAACTTTTCCTTGGCAGCTTTCTTAATCAGCTTTTCTCCTCAGAAATGCCGGAATATCATAATCGTCTTCTCTATACCGCTTATTTACGATGCTCTTCCCTATAATCGGGAGCTCATCTGCTGCTGAGATTTTCTGCCGTTTTGGGCCGAAATCTTTAAGGGGAAATACTTCAAAACTTTTTATTCCATCCCCGTCATCCAGGATCTCTTTCTTTTTTGAAAACCCTGTCGCTATTACCGTTACACGCACCTCATTGTTCACGGAAGGATCAATAACCATGCCCGCAATAATCATCGCGTCACTGTCTGCGGTGCCTGTCACCAGTTTTACAATCTCGTCATATTCAAAGAGTGAGAGATCATTCCCGCCTGTGACATTTACAAGAACTCCCCTGGCTCCCTCGATTGTCGCGTCTTTAAGGAGAGGATTGTTTATTGCTAACTGTGCGGCTTCTATGGCTTTATTCTCGCCTTTACCTATGCCGGTCCCCATCAGCGCTCCGCCTGACAGATTCATAATTGTCTTGACATCCGCAAAATCTATATTGATCACACCGGGTATGGAAATCAAGTCGGAGATGCCCTGCACTCCCTGGCGCAGCACCTCATCGGCAAGACGAAAAGATTCCATAATGGACGTCTTTTTATCGATAATCTCGAGGAGCTGCTGATTTGGTATAATGATCAGAGTATCGACCACTTCAATGAGTTTTGCAATCCCCTCATCAGCAATATCCATTTTTCTCTCAAGCTCAAAGAAAAAGGGTTTTGTAACAACTCCTACCGTGAGGGCGCCAACATCCTTGGCTACGCTCCCTACGATTGGAGCTGCCCCCGTACCGGTTCCTCCTCCCATACCCGCTGTTATAAAAATCATTTCAGAGCCGTGGAGAAACTCCATAATTTTATCCCTGTCTTCCAGTGCCGCCTTTTCACCAATTTCGGGATCGGCCCCGGCCCCGAGTCCCTTTGTCAGCTCAACTCCAAGCTGTATTTTATTCGGAGACCTGTTGGCATTCAAAGACTGAAGATCGGTATTTGCCGCAATAAACTCAATATTTTTCAATTCAACATCAATCATCCGGTTAATCGCATTGCATCCGGCCCCGCCCACACCGATCACTTTGATTTTATTAGCAAGTATAGGTTTATCAACGACTTCAATATTCATAGCTCCCCTCCCCCATGTTGGTTAATGAGATTAAAAAAACTCATCAAATAAGCTTACCATTCTCTTTTTTATGTTCATAAAAAGCCCTTCTTCTCTACCCTCCGCAAATCGTTCAGGTCTTGCATTAAGCCCGTAAAGAACGAGGCCGACACCGGTTGAATATTCCGGAGATGAAACCTCCTCTGTAAGCCCTCCTATGTCTGATGGCATTCCTATTCTTATTGGCATCTCGAACACCCGGCCGGCTAACTTATCGCTCCCTTCAAGGAGAGAAGCTCCTCCGGTGAGCACTATACCTCCCGAAAGAGTGTCACTCAAATCACTTCTTTCCAGATCCTCTTTTACAAGAAAAAATATTTCTTCCATTCTTGGCTCAATTATTTCTGCAAGGACCTGTCTTGGCATAATGGTGGGCTTCCTTCCACCCACGCTGGGTATTTCAACCATCTCATCAGGCTCCGCGAGCTCAGAAAGCGCTACCCCCCATTTTTTCTTAATTTCTTCCGCAGAATGCACAGGGGTTCGCAACCCGATCGATATGTCATTTGTAACGTGGTTTCCTCCCATTGAAATCACATTCGTATGCCGAATACTCCCGCTCTTGTAAACAAGCACATCCGTTGTCCCGCCGCCTATATCCACAAGCACAACACCTAATTCTTTCTCGTCATCTTTTAAGGTCGCAAGTGCGGAAGCAAGGGGTTCAAGAACAATATCGTCGACAACATACCCCGCTCTATTCACGCTTTTAACAATATTCTGCGCGGATGCCACCGCTCCTGTCACAATATGAACCTCTGCCTCAAGCCTTACACCATTCATACCGATCGGATCCTTTATCCCTTCCTGGCTGTCTACAATAAATTCATGTGGAAGAACATGAATTATTTCCCGCTCCATGGGAAGGGCTATGGCCTTCGCTGCGTCTATTACCCGCGCTACTTCGACCGCGGTAATCTCTCCACTCCTGTTTGACACAGCAACAACGCCTTTTGAGTTTTTTCCTTCAATATGCCCGCCGGCAATGCCTGAAAAGACAGATTTTACCTCTATCCCGGCCATGAGCTCAGCCTTTTCAATAGCAGTGGCAACCGATTGAACCGTGGACTCTATATTCACGACAACACCTTTACGTAAGCCTTTGGAAGGAGTTACTCCAATTCCGAGAATATCAACCGAACCGTATTCATTCAATCGCCCTATTACCGCGCATACCTTTGTTGTGCCTATATCAAGCCCAGCTAATACATAGTCATTGTAACTCATATTCTATCTCCCCTCCTCTCACCGCCGCATGAGAAAAACTCATATCTATCTCCATCACACCCTCCCGGCCATTCAATTCCCCGGATTTACTTTTTAAAACAGCAAAAAGTACACGTAGTTTTTTGAGCTTTTCTATCGTAACATCTTTACCAAGATAGATTTTATAATTATTCTTTTTAAACTGTATATATACTCCTCCGGCAGTCACTGTAATGTCTTTTATATTTTCATAAAAATCAGGATACTCTTTTTCGAGCTTATTAATCGAAACCATGATATTTCTAACCATGAAATTATCTACCGGGCTTCCAATATTAATATCGTCACTATTTGAGTTAAGTGTAATCAATGGATCTGTCAGTTCGACCTGCCGGTCTGCCTCGGTAAGAACAATTCCATCCGCACTCAGGCGGTAGAGGCGGTCGTTAACATTAAGAGTAATTTTTTCTTCCTTTTCCGCTATATAAATTCTCAGGGTATCAGGATACACCTTCGCAATTTCAATACCGGTTATTCTCTTATCCTGTAAGACGGAAGCCTTCGCTCTTTTCTTGCTAAAGGATAGTATTGATCTGTACGCGTCAAGATTGATCGCATTTAATATCTCACTATTATTTATGTAACCTGTTCCATATACCCTGACTTCTTTAATCGGAAGAAGGACCATTTTTTGTATTCTGACGACAATTCCAACGACTAACAGCATTATCAGGATCACTATCAATGAGATCAGTACCGTTCTTATTGCCTTTTTCAACCGTACATTATTTTTTTCATATCCCTCTATCATCTTTCCCATACCATTTTCCCGGACCGATAGGATGGGTTAATGCGCCTTTTTGATATATTAAGAAGGACCCCCGCAAGAATAGAATTCGATAGCAAACCTGACCCGCCGTAACTTAAAAAAGGCAGAGATATCCCTGTTGAAGGCAGCAGCCCTGTAACAACAGCAATATTAAATATGGCTTCCCAGGTAATAAGTGAAGTAATGCCGAAAGCCATAAGGAACTCAAAGGCGTCTCCCTGAGAGCAGGCAATGGTAAATCCACGATACGCAAAAAGCAGGTAAAGTAAGATAACTCCTGTTACACCCAGAAACCCCATTTCCTCCGCAATTATCGCAAATATAAAATCAGTATGCGGAATCGGCAGGTACTTCATCTTCTGTATGCTCCTCCCCAGGCCAGCACCGGTTAAACCGCCGAAAGCAAAGGCCCTGAATGACTGGATAATCTGGTAGCCTTTATCTGTTGGATCAGACCATGGATTAAGGAATCCCATTATCCTCTCTTTTCGGTACCCTTTTCCGCTTATCATCAGGAAAAGCGCGGGAATGGATACAAGAAAAAGTGAAATGATTGAGATGCTTCGGATCCCTGCGATAAAAAACATCAAAATAGAAAGAAAGAATAGTATAAATGCTGTTGAAAAATCAGGCTCAACAAAAACAAGAAAAGAAATAACTGAAATGACAAGAAAGGGAGGCAAAAACCCTCTATAAAAATCGTTAATCCTTCCGGCCTTTCTTGATAAAATTGACGACAGGTATATGATGAGTACTATTTTCGCGAATTCTGATGGTTGAAATCCCATTGAAGAGATCTTAAACCAGCGCCGGGATGGATGTACGATCCCGATCCTCACAAGCGAAGGAAAGAGGAGCACCACGAGCAGTATAATTATCCCCCATACAAGTACTTTTTTGATCCTTTCCAGAATCGAATAGTCGATAAAAATAAACAGAATGCACGCGCTCAGGGACATGACTGTCCAGACAATCTGCCGTTTTAGAAAATAGTACTTGTCGGCCAGTTTCAGCCCTTCATTGATACTGGCACTGAACACCATTACGATCCCTATGCCGTAAAATATCACAATAACAGAGAGCAGTATATAATCAATGTCCCCTGTGCTCTCCTCCTGTAAAATTATCTTCTTATCGGGATACTGTACGTTCATATCCGCCTTCATTGAATTTTAAGTGTGCTTAGAGCGACAAGGGCCAGCATTGCACCGACAATCCAGAACCGAACAATAATTTTAGATTCAGACCATCCCCTAAGCTCAAAGTGATGGTGAATCGGAGACATTAAAAATACCCTCTTCCCGAACAGTTTAAAAGATATGACCTGAATAATCACGGATAATACTTCCGCGACAAAAACACCTCCAACAATTATCAGGAGCATCTCTTTTTTTATTAAAAGTGAAATAATTCCGATCGATCCTCCAAGCGAAAGAGAACCTGTATCTCCCATAAAGATCTCTGCCGGATGGCTGTTGAACCATAAAAAACCTATGCTCGCGCCCAGAACACTCATACAATAAATTGTCAGCTCAGCACTGCCCGGGATATAAGGAATCCTGAGATAATTTGCGATATCTTTATGACCCGAGAGATAGCTCATCCCGGCATAGGCAGAAATAACAAATATAACCAGTCCTGCAGCGAGACCGTCAAGCCCATCGGTCATATTTACAGCATTGGTGGCTCCTACAAGGAGAAGTATTCCAAATGGTATATAGAAGTATGACAGGTCAATGACCGGTTCATTGATGAACGGCAAATATAAAAGCGTGGTTAAATTACTCCTCTCCGGTCCGAAATAGAGATACAGCACGACCGCTGCGGATATCAGGACCTGTGTAACTAATTTAACGCGCGCGTGCAGCCCTTTGGAACTTCTCCTGACAAACTTAAGATAATCATCAAAAAATCCGATTACACAGAAGCCAAAGGTTGCCACTGAAATAAGTATAGTATAGTGGCTTGAGAAATTTCCCCATAAAAATATTGAAGTTAAGATCGAAAACACTATGAGAATCCCGCCCATCGATGGGGTACCGGCCTTTTGACCATGCCTTTCCGGGGTATCCTCACGCACCTTTTCTCCAATCCCCATGGCTTTCAGCTTTTTAATGAGCGGCGGCCCGAAAATAAAGCAAATGAGGATGGCAGTTACAGCCGCGTATACAGACCTGAACGTGATATATCTGAATACGTTAAAGGCAAAAAAATACCTGTACAGCGGATACACAAAATGATAAAACAAGTTCCCCTCCCCGTTAACTAATCGGCTGCTGCAAATCTGCAAACACGGCTAATTAAAAGCTGACGGCTCTGCCATGCTTTGAATGACTCTCTCTAGCTTCATGGCCCTCGATCCTTTAACAAGAATAAGGTCTCCTTTTCTAACTTCTTTCTTTAAACAGCATATCAGTTCTTTTATATCTTTAAAGTAAAGCACACCGGGGTGACCTTTATCTTTACAGGCTTCAGCGGTTACCCGCGCCATCTGCCCGTAAGTATAAAGAGACTTTATACCGCCTCTTATTATATCCTCTGCAATATATCTGTGGTAGTATTCTGATTTATCTCCCAGCTCGAGCATATCCCCCAGAATTAGGATCTTTTTACCCTGAACAGTAACATTTGAGATAAATTGTATTGAAGCCGATACTGAAAGGGGGTTGGCATTATAACTTTCATCAATTACCGTCGCGCCATTTAGTTTAAAAATAGAGCCTCTCCCTTTCTCGCCTGTATAACTTTCAATACCCTTTTTTATTTCCCTGATAGTGAGCCCAAAGTAAATGCCGATAATAGCAGAGGCTGCCGCATTTGTTATTCCATGTCTTCCGGTGACCCTTGACCGAATTTTTTCCCCTGCCATTACAAATTCCGAAGAGTCCAGACCGATTTTTATAACTTTTTCCGGGTGCAAATCACCCTTTTTCAGACCGAAGCTCTTTACCTGTGCTGAAAGGTCCTTTTTTAAAAACTGAAAAAATTTGTCCTCAGCATTTAAAAAAGCTACTCCATCCGGACCCAGAGGCTCAAGCGCGCTTTTTTTTTCCCTCGCTATGGACTCCTCACTATTGAAAAACCCAATATGCGCGGGACCGATATTTGTTATAAGCGCAAAATCCTGTCGCACTATATCCGAAAGATATGCTATCTCACCAGGATGATTTGTTCCGAGTTCCTGGACGAGCATATCGGTATCTTTATCAATATTAAAAATTGTCTTTGGCACACCTATATCATTGTTGTAACTCTGTGCGCTTGAAACAACATTATACCTCTGTGAAAGAACAGCTTTAATTAACTGTTTTGTGGTTGTTTTACCGGCAGAACCGGTTACTACAATTTTTTTTAAAGAAAAATTATTTAGATAATTTTTTGCAATTTTCCCAAGGACTTTTCTCGTGTCCGGAACACCTATAAAAAATACCTCCGGATAATTTGCAAAATACCGTTTTACACTATCTATTCTACCCGTTTCAAAGACAATTCCCGCGGCCCCTCCTTTTAACGCGTTGTCAATAAAGGAGTGGCCTTCATATCTCTCTCCGGCCAGGGCTACAAAAAGATCCCCTTCTTTTAAAGATCGCGTATCGGTTGATATGGAAGATACAAAAACATTTTTATAAACAGTTCTATTGTTTATAAATGTTACCCGGGCATCTTCCATTAATCCGGCAAGTATGGTTTTACGCATATCCTTTTAAACTTTGTAGGTTAATAAGCTACTAACAGTCAAATAGATCAGGAACTATTTTTGCAAATAATAAGCCTGGCAATGCCAGCCGAATATATAAGTTTCTGATTGCTGCAAAGCAGTAATCACGGCTAATAAACAATGAGATTTATGTCCCTGTAAGTAACCGGTACCATGTTAAGCTCTTTCAGAGCTATCTTTCTTATCCTCTCTCTGGATTTTAAGTAAGAAAATTCAATATTCATTAAATAAATGTTTTTTTCAAGCTCATTCCTCTTTTTCGCAAGATCCCCTATTTCCTTATTTAGAAGGTTCATATGAACATTCTGCCATGTAACACAGAATATGAGAGAAAAAATTATCGTAAAAAAGATGATGAGCTTCACCATCCTTTTCAGCGTTGCAGTATACTGACTGTTATTCATCTGTTTTATCCCGGTCTACGCGATTTCCTTCACATCCTGTTTCACCCTCTCCGCCACGTTTGACTGCAGCTTCACTGCACACCTGAAGCGGGCACTGCGGGAAGACGGATTCTCTTTCTTTTCCTTTTCCTCAGGAGTCAAAGGTTTTTTCGTTAGTATTTTAAGCACCTTCCTTTTCCCGCATACGCAAACTGGAAAATCGGGAGGGCATGTACATCCCTTGGTCAACTCTTTAAACACAGACTTTACGATCCTGTCCTCAAGCGAATGGAAACTTATCACTCCGATTCGACCTCCATATTTCAAACTTTCAATTCCATCTCTCAACGCGTTCTCAAGAATTTCTATTTCATCATTTACGAAAATCCTTATAGCTTGAAAGGTTTTCGTCGCAGGGTGAATATTTTTCGGCCAGTATTTTCTTGGAATACTTCTTTTTACAATATCGGCTAATTGCAATGAGGTTCTTATCGGCTTCTTTTCCCTCTCTCTGACAATGAATTGTGAAATCCTGTTAGAGAACCTCTCCTCACCATAAGCCCATATTATTTCGGCCAGTTTTCTCTTATCAAAACGGTTTACTACGTCTGTCCCCCGTAACGATCTCGACAGATCCAGCCTCATATCCAGAGGTTCCTCGGTAGAAAAAGAGAATCCCCTTCCGCTCTTCTTGATATGAAACATGGAAATACCAAGATCAAAAAATATTTTGTCAACTTTACCCCCTATCTTCTCATCCATAATGCCTTTTAAATGTGAAAAATTGGCTTTTACCGGAATAAATGCCTGTTTATATTTCCTGAAACGATAAACCGCGCTCTCAAGTATCTCTCCATCCTGCTCAATTCCAACTACCTTTCCATTTTTTATCGTTTTAAGGAAATAAGATGTATGGCCGCCCTCCCCCAGGGTGCAGTCTACAATTATATCATTATCTTTGATGGAAAGGCACGAGAGTACCTGGCTTACCATTACAGGTTTATGAATAAACATCGGTCCCCCTATAGTCCCAGATCGGCTATTTTCTCACCAAGAAGATCAAAACTCTTTTCATTTTCTTCCCTGTATTTATTCCAATGTCCCTCACTCCATATTTCAATTCTATTTATTGCTCCAAGTATCACCACGTCTTTCTGTATTCCGGCGTATTCCCTCAAACTCTGGGGAACCGCAATCCTCCCCTGCTTATCCACAGCCTGTTCATTCGCAGGAGAAACAAACATCCTTAAAAATGACCGCTCATCCTTCTTTGTGAACGAGAGACGTTCGTTGAGCTTTTCAACAATCACTTTCCATTCAGCCCTCGGATATACAAAGAGACAGCGGTCAAATCCCTTTGTCGCAACCCAGTACTCTTCCTCGCCAACCTTCGAGTACCTCAGCTTTGCCGGTATGGCTATCCGCCCCTTATCGTCCAAGGTATGTCTGTATTCACCGATAAACATATCCACCACTTTATACAGGGCCAGTATTAACCCATATTAATTCACTTAATACATTGCTTCATTAGCCCATTGATGTTTAATCCGGATAAAAATTATGTGGCTATTATACTTTTTAGTAAAAGTATACCACAATATGGGAAAAATCACCACTTTTCCCCACATATTTTTTAAATAATATACGAATTTTCTAACTTGTCAATCACTTTTTGTATAATTTTTTATATTTTTTTAAAAAAAGTGTATTTTTTATAGATCAATGGGGCATGGAACCGGGATACACGCTTAAATAGGACATAAAGTGTAGAGACCTACGTGTAATCGATTGAAATAACTTCGGGGATAGATTTTATATCTTTTAAAAAGATCTTCAACTGATGCGTGTTTTTTATCTGAACTCTAAAGGCAGCCCTGACCAGACCATCACGGCCTGACTTTAAGTGCAGCTCTACGATGTTAGCATTCGTGTTTGCGATCGCTGTCGTGATATCCATCAACAAACCTGATCTGTCTTTAGAAACAATATCAACGGCATAAACTTTTTTTGTTTTTTCCTCCCACTCGACCGTGATTTTTCTTTTATGGTAATCCCTGATCGCTTTGAGATTTTTACAGTTCACCCTGTGGACGGTTATGCCCTTTCCTCTTGTTATATAGCCTATAATTGCATCTCCTGGGTGAGGGTTGCAGCACTGCGCAAGATTCATCTGGACATTTTTTTCACCTTCAGCTTTTAATTTGAACTCATCCTGCACATATTTCTCTTTGATACTCCTGTCTTCCTTCTTCTCAGGATGATGTTGAGCTTCTCTCTCATGTTCGCGGGGTCTGGGCGCTTCCTCCTTTATCTCCTGTTTACTGAAATATGCCCTGATTTTATGCCGTGCATGTGAGGTCTTTAGCACATCAAGCCATTCACGGCTTGGTGTCGCATTCTTACTGGTGAGTATTTCAACAACATCACAACTGTGTAGAGACCTTCTCAACTGTACTATCCGGTCATTCACCTTTGCTCCAAAACAGTGATTTCCAATCTCAGTATGAATCCTGTAGGCAAAATCAATAGGTGTCGAATCGATAGGGAGCTCTATAACATCCCCCTTTGGAGTAAAGACATATATTTCATCTTCGAGAAGGTCCTTTTGAAGGTCCTCCATGAAACCGGCCGGGTTATCCATACTCTGTTTCCACATTTTCAACTTCTTTAACCAGGTTAGCTCTTTCTCAATACCGCTTAATTTTTTTCTGCCCTCTTTATACGCCCAGTGTGCTGATATTCCCTCTTCAGCGATAATATCCATCTTTTCCGTTCGAATCTGCACCTCAAGGGTCTTCCCTTCGGGACCCACAACCGTTGTATGGAGTGACTGGTACATGTTTGATTTCGGCATTGCAACATAATCTTTGAATCTGCCTCTGAAGGGCATCCACAATTTATGAACAACACCCATAATCTCGTAACACTCCTTAACTGTTCCCGCAATTATTCTCAGAGCATAAAGATCCAATATCTCAGCAAAGGTTTTATCCTTGTCCTTCATTTTTTTATAAATGCTGTAAAAATGCTTGGCCCTCCCGAGTATCCGCGCATTTATACCGTATTGCACAAACTCCTTCAGAAGAATGTTTTTCACATTTTCGATATACTTTTCTCTTAATTCCTTTCTCTGCGTAACATAGGTTTTTAGATCATTGTAGAAATCAGGTTCCAGATATTTTAAAGCAAGATCCTCCAGCTCTATTTTTACCTTTGCCATACCAAGCCTTCCGGCAAGCGGCGCGTAAATATCAAGAGTCTCCCGCGCGATCCTCTGCGCTTTAGCCTTTTGCAAATATTCGAGTGTTCTCATATTATGAAGCTTATCTGTCAGCTTAATGAGAATGACCCGAATATCATTCACCATCGAGAAGAGCATCTTGCGTATATTTTCAGCCTGCCGCTGTTTTATGTTTTCTGACCTTATTCGAGAGATCTTGGTTACTCCGTCAACAAGATTGGCGACCTCCTGATCGAACTGATTTTTTATATCCTCCAGGGTAATTCCCGTATCTTCAACAGTATCATGCAGGAGTCCCGCAGCAATTACTTTTGCATCAAAGCGCATTTCAAACAGCATTTTCGAAACATGGAGAGGATGAATAATGAATGGCTCGCCTGAGTGCCTCTTCTGAGATTCATGGGCAGCCGAGGCAAAAGAGAAGGCCCTTTTTATAAGGCTGATCTCCTGTTTGTTAAAACCGTTCAAATCGATAAAATCCTGAATATCAGGAACGATCTTACTTTCCATTTTTTTAATGCCCTTTATTTCATAAATAGCTGCGCCCGCTGCTTTACAGCACCCCGGGACTTATAAAACAATACTTTTAATACAGAATAACCACACGGTCATCGCCTCTGAGATCTTTCGCAATCTTTTCAACCCTATATCTGTTATTACACGCAGTATCCAGAACATGGTTCAGTAACCCCGGGTCAATCTCCAGTATTATTCTTCCTTCCGGTTCAAGGAATTTCCTTCCTTCATTTAATATGCTCCTGTACGCATTAAGACCATCCTGCCCTCCATCGAGGGCCATTCCCGGCTCAAAGAGACGTATTTCTACCGCCAGATCGCAAATGCTTCCACTTTTAATATAAGGCGGATTGCTGACTATAACATTAAATTTTTTCCCCCGGAGCTCACTAAAATAATCACTTTTTATAAACTTAATATCATGGCGCCCGAGCAATCGGCAGGCGTTTTGACTGGCAGTTAGAAGGACTTTTTCACTATTATCGAGTGCAACGATCCGGCACTCAGGGAGATGATACTTCACGGATATCGCTATATTACCGGAGCCAGTCCCGATGTCGAGGAGATTTGAAGGTCTTCTTAGCAGAACTTCATCAACCAGGAGCTCAGATTCCGGGCGGGGTATAAGTGTGGAACGGTTTACCCTGAATACTAATGAGTAAAACTCTTTTTCCCCGGTAATATAGGAAACGGGCTCGCCCTTCAGCCGTCTTTTCCTGTATTCTTCCCACTTCTCTAACTCTGCCCGGGTCGGGAAATATTGCGGGTATGTGAGGAGAAACTCCTTCCCCCTCCCGAGCGCATACGCCAGGAGTAAGTATATATCCGCCTGTGGCAGCTCGCCCTTAGCCTCTAGAATGATCCGGATTAAAGGTTTTTTCACACGCCGTCAATTCAGACTGTCCCGTAACATATACAATGACTATTTGAATAAAATAGGTGAAGCTAAGGGTCTGTATAAAATCACGCATAAAAAGCGCAATCTGTTGTATGGGACAGCCTAATTAGAGGTTGTAGGACAACCTCATTTAATTGCTGATTTTATTCATCCCGATACTGCTCATCCTGCTTTCTGCATCTGACTCGACCAATGCTTCTACGAGCTCATCGATTTCTCCATCCAGAATTAAATCCAGCTTGTAAAGGGTAAGCCCTATTCTATGATCTGTTATCCTGTTTTGAGGAAAATTATAGGTCCGGATCCTTTCTGAACGGTCGCCGCTGCCGACCTGGCTCTTTCGTTCCTTTGCTTCCGCCTCCTTTTTCTCTCTCTCCGCTATCTCAAACAGACGTGCCCTCAACACCTTTAAGGCCCTTTCCTTATTTTTATGCTGTGATTTCTCATCCTGGCAGGTTACTACCACCCCTGTCGGAAGATGGGTTATTCTAACCGCTGAATCCGTTGTGTTAACACTCTGCCCGCCGTGTCCTGTTGAACGGTAAACATCAATTCTCAAATCCTCCTGAGATATCTGTATATCTGTTTCCTCAGCCTCAGGAAGAACAGCAACGGTAACAGCAGATGTATGGATCCGTCCGCCCGATTCAGTAACCGGAATTCTCTGCACCCTGTGAACGCCCTTTTCAAACTTCATTTTTCGATACACCTCATCTCCCGATATACTGAATATAATCTCCTTGAAACCCCCAACCCCTATTTCATTGCTGCTGATATGTTCCACTTTCCAGCTTTTTCTTTCGCAGTACCGGCTGTACATTCTAAAAAGGTCTGCCGCGAATAACGCAGCCTCATCGCCTCCTGTCCCCGCTCTTATTTCCATTATGATATTCTTACCGCTCAATGGATCTTCCGGTACCAGAGAAAGGAGTATTTTCTTTTCCGTACTATCTCTCTCCTGCTGTAATCTTTCTATCTCACGATTGATGTCCCCGCAGAGAGCCTCATCATCATCAGTCGAATCAAGCATTTCCCTGTATTCTTTCAGCTCCCCTTCTATGTCTTTCAGTTTATTGTCTTCATTTATAATTTTTTTAATATTTGTATATTCCCTTGTCAGCTCCACGTAGCGGTTTTTATCGGAGGCCGCATCCGGATTTAACAGTTCTCTCTCGATCTCCTTATACCTGCTTTCAAGTTCACTTAACCTGTACACAGAATACCTCCAATTTCAGCATCTTCTATTTTAGGATTCACGATATCGGGCCGCGGAGACCTTCTATGAATACACCGCTCTGAGATTAAATTAACCCATAAGCATAATGATCAGCTTAAGCAGCTTAGGCAAAAGCAGGAATCTCAAGAGCACCAGGCCCGCAAGAGAAATTATCACAGCCGGCTCAAATCCCCTTCTGCTTCCAAAATTTATCATTTCCCTCACCGGTCTTACAGCAGGTTCCGAGAGAGAATAAATCATAGAAACAAAGACGTTATTTGTCCTTAATCCTATAGCCTCAAATATAAATCTCAACCCGACCGCTACAATGAAAATAAAGATAATAAAGTAAACAAATCTGAAGAGCAGCTCTATAAAAATAGACAGGAGAATCGCCAGGCTGAAATACCCTGTCAGGATCACGTTATAACTCAACCCCTGTAAAAGGTATAGAAGATAAAAAGCGAGTATCGGTGTAAAATCTATGTTTCCTATCCTTAAAAACCTTAACCCGGCAAACAACCTGAGATATGGGTCAGTTGCGTTATAGACAAAGCGTACAATCGGGTTGAACATGCTCGGCCGCAGCCAGGCCAGTATAACTCTCACAAAAACGAGCATTAAATAAATTGTAAAAATCAACCTGACAGTGTTTGCTAAATAAATCATGATATTTTCCTGATATGTTAATTCCTTCCAATATACTTATAAAATAAGGCCGGTTCAACTTCTTTCAGGAGCTTTCGAGGACAGGCTCAATTCATCAGTAATCTTGCAAATTTTATTGAAAGCAGTTTTGTTTTATAATCATCCGACCGTGAAGGAAGGACAATAGGGCAGGAACCTCCCAGAACAACACCGGCAGCATCCCCACCCTGAAGGCAGGTACTGGATTTCCATATCGCGTTTCCTGTCTCAATATTGGGGACAATAAGGATATTGGCAAAACCGGCAACCTTTCCGCCAAGACCTTTTGCCCTGGCGCTTTCAGGCTCCAGCGCGTTATCAAGGGCAAAGGGGCCGTCTATTTCACATTCACCAAAATATCCTGTCTCCGCGTACTTTTTCATCAGAAATGCGTCCAGGGTGGCAGGCATGGCAGGGAGTTTTATTTTTTCAACAGCAGCCAGCATAGCTACTTTAATACGGCCAAAGCCTGTTTTCCCTGCAGCTTCCACTGCATTGGCTACAATTTGTATCTTTCTTGTGAAGTTCGGCAGTATGTTTAATGCCCCGTCTGACATAAGAAATATCCTTTTTGTTTCCGTAATTTCAAGCATCCCGACATGGCTTAAAATCCTGCCAGTTCTGATTTTCCACCCGGGATCAAGAAGTACATGTATAAAGTTTCCTGTTCCTAACATGCCCTTCATGATAAAGCCTGCCTTCCCCTCAAGCAGCATGGAAGCAGACCTGTCAAGCACATCCTCCTCCTGAGTGTGAACGATTGAAAGTGAATCTAACTGAATTTCAAACCGGGATGCATTTTCCCTGATCCTTTTTTCATTTCCAATTAGGACAGGCTCTATTACCCCTTCCTGCCCGGCAATAGATACAGACTTAATTGTGGCCATGTCATAGGGAGCCGCAACCACCATTTTCCGCGGCCCTAAACATTTAGCTTTATCAAGAAGAGAATGCATATCATAGAGATCGCCATTATTTTCCTTCATTCTATTCTCTCCTCCCCCTCATCCGCAGCACTTACTGCCAGCTTCCCGGAACGGCACATTTCAATAATTCCCAGCGGTCCCAGCATTTTAACCATCCCGTTTATTCTATTTTCCTCTGAAGCGAGCGTCAGCACCATTGATACATCTGAAACTGCAATTACCTGTGCATTAAAAAGCTCCGCGATCTGAAGTATCTGGGGGATGTTTTCGGGCTTTATTTTTATCTTTATCAGCAGAAGCTCCATGGCTATAAAATCTCCTTCCTGAAAATCATAGAGTTTTATAATCTCCTCTATTTCCGATAAGCGCTTTTCCGCCCCTTTTATTGTATCCTGATCTGCATCAACCACGATCGTCATTCTGGACTTGTCCTCTTCTTCCACTTCCCCCGCTGTCAGGGAATATATATTGATATTCTCTTCAGCAAAGGAACGTGCAACTTTCGCAAGCACTCCAGGCTTATTGTACGCAAGACACGATAATGTATGTTTCATATAACTCTCCTCTGTTATTAAAAATGTAACCCGGCTTATGAATATTGACGTTTCATATCAATCTATGCTATACTCTATTCAGGCTGTCCCTTAACATATAAAATGGCTGTTTAAACATAATAGCATGTATAGTATATAGCATCAAATTTATAATCTGTATGTATGGGACAGCCTAATATATAGTAATGGCGGGGACATTGTAAAAAATCAGGAGAACTTCATGAATACTACAACAGAAGAGTCCAAAATATTCTGGGAGGAAAAAGAAAAGGAAAAAGGCGGTAAGGTCCATTTTTTTACCTTTGCAACATTTTTAGGGAAGACAAACGATAAGCAGGCGACTCTGGGCGGCCTGCTCTATATTGTGGATGACAGAGTTTATTTTGAAGATTTTGAAAAGGATAACTGGTTTGCGAAAATAGTTTCTAAAAAGAAAAATTATGAAAAGACCGAATTCAGCTTTAATATCAGTGATATTAACGAAACCAGAATAGTTTCAAAAGCCAGCGCATTGAACTGCATAGCAGGGAACATGAATGATGAAGATACGAAGTCTATTTCAAATATCCTTAAAACACTTTTTCAATCCGCAGTACAGGTCCGTTTGAAGAGTTACTCTTATTTCTTCGATATAATGAGGGACAGGGATTTTTTAAAGGCCCTGCAAAGTAATTGAGAGCTGTATCACAACCTCTTATTAGGCTGTCCCAATATTACATCGGAATAATGCGGGACTTCATTTCCTTCGGTATGTTTCGTATGGTATGTTTCATAAAAATTAAAAAAACCTGGCAATGACCTACTCTCCCACACAGTCGCCCATGCAGTACCATCGGCGCTGGGGAGCTTAACTTCTGTGTTCGGTATGGGAACAGGTGTTTCCTCCCCGCCATAATCACCAGGTTAATATTCTGCTTTAACTTTCTTTATATTAGGTAAAAATCGTTACTTTAAAAGAGCGATAGCGCCCGCATGTAAAATGATTTCTTTACTAAGCGGACACCCGGGTAAAGAACTAAAATAAATAAAATAATA
>SDBS01000944.1_pt1 | contig 29199 bp, 34 predicted proteins | sample 2277091 | NCBI WGS metagenome assembly SDBS01 (sample SAMN10404972, study PRJNA504765) | marine sediment metagenome | isolation source: marine sediment core GS10_PC15, 163 cmbsf | place: Arctic Ocean: Southern Knipovich Ridge | collected 2010
TATGAAGAGAAAACGGGAACGGCAGAAGGCATTCCCCAGAAAAAACAAAGACCCCGTTCGGTTGGAAATTACATGATTCAACAACCCTCAATTGGGTTGGGAGGTTAAATGATTTGACACGCCCCCCGATGGTAAATGGGTCTAGAGATCGTTACCAGCGGGATGCTTCGCAGGGAGTGTAAAGAAAACAGCAAAGGTTCGGGGGACCTCTCGGAGTGCGGTAAGAAAATGGATATAGTGTCACCGCAGGTACCTTGGACAGGAGCGTCATGCGAGGATCTGATTTTGTATCTGTTGTGCTTCACAGAGTCGGATTGATTAACATTGAAAATCTAGCAGATATTATTTTACAGATTGTCTATTCTTTCTGCCATTCGTTGTAAATCTTGCGCAACTTTTGGTAATTAATTTCTGAAAAACTGTTTATGATGATATCTGCAGAAGACAGATCTTGCCTTCCAGAGTTTGGATTTTTAAAACCAATACACCTCATTCCCGCTGACTTAGCGGCTTTGACCCCGTTCTTTGAATCTTCTATTACCATACACTCCTGTGGCTGGGCGCCTATCATCTTAGCAGCGTAAAGAAAAGTGTCTGGAGCTGGCTTTCCTTTGTTGACGACGTCTCCGCTAACCTTTGCCTCCAAGAATCTTTCCAAGTTAAACATCCCTGTAACTAGGTCAATGTTTTTCGCTGAAGCAGAGGACGCTACGACAACCTTCACTTCTTTTCTGAATAATTCTTCAATCAACTCAGCTACCCCAGGTATTGGCATCAGATTCTCGTGTGATAGTAGATAATCCATGTAGGTGGCCCTTTCCACTTCAACCAGCTCTTCAACTGACTTGTCAAGTTTGTATTTGCCTCTTATATGCAGCCACATCTCTCTGCCTGCAGTACCCACAAAAGAATGACATTCCTCGTTAGAAATGGCTACACCTAAATCTTTAAGAAGTCTCTTCTCAACCTCAAAATGAATCGGCTCACTGTCAATTATCACTCCATCCATATCAAAAATCATAGACTTGAACATAGAACTACTCCCAGGCCCTTCAATTCCAACATGATGATCAACTTATCAAAATGAACATGACATGTGGAGCCCTTGTAGATGTCCGTAGATCGCGTATCAGAAGTGTATCGGTAATATGAACCGGGTTTTCTTTTAAATTGACCGAGAGATAAACAAGACTTCTGAGTCACCCAGCAGTTTTTTAAGAGTCCTCCTTACGTTTTCCAGGGCAGGGCTAGAATAGAATGAAACTTGGCGCTTGTCAATCCATTGTATGCAAAAGAATTTGGGGAGCTCTTTTCTTTCCTTGTGTTTCGTGGTAAAATACCTGTTGAGCTGCGGAATGCTGAGTAGTGTGGCAAAGCTGACTGCTGTGAGTAGGGCAGCTAGGTGGCGGGGCTGTCGTCCTGTTTCCGTACTGGGAAATTGACAAACGGAGATAGCCTCCTATCGATATCTCCCAACAAGCAAATGATTCGATCGAGCAAATAATGGAAAATATGACCATAGCTATTCCCTCATACTGGGGTCCTGCAGCTGGATCTTCAGATTCTGATGCAGCGATCATATTTGACCACCCGACTCCACTGAATCAAGAAGGAACCTTGGCAAGATTCTTGGATAGTTTAGATCTCATCAGGAGTGAGGAGTTCAAAGTGGTTATTCTTTCAGTTGCCAATACCCCTCGTCTCACAAAGGACGTCACAGCCAGGATACAGGAAATAACTAAGCCATACAGCTCACTCTATGACATTACCGTCTTGCACAGTCAAAATCTCGCCGGCCTTCGCCGTGCCCTTATTGGTGAAGGTGTATCGGAAGCTGCATGTAAGCTTATCGGTTTGGATAGTTATCCTGCCGTACGGAATATGTGTTCGCTCGCTGGTATTCTCAGCGGGAGCACAATAACTGTATTCCTTGATGACGATGAAATAATTACTGACAAAGGATTTTTGAACAAAGCCCGAGAGTTCATTGGAACTGAATATGAACACAAGATAGTTCAGGCCGTGGCGGGCTACTACCTGCAGCCTCAAAGCTTCAAGCTCGACGTGGACAGGGTGCCCCGATGGCGCAGGCCTTACTGGAACAATGCTGCCTGTATGAACGAGGCTTTCGAGGTTATTATCGGAAAGCCACCTCGTCTGAAGCCAACTCCCTTTGTCTTTGGAGGTAATATGGTCCTTCACCGGGACATCTTGATGACGGTTCCCTTTGATCCTCTCATCACACGGGGGGAAGACATTGATTTTCTTATTAATCTGAGGATAAATGGAATAACTTTCTGGCTCGACCGGGAGCTCTCCGTCAGACATCTCCCGCCAAAAGCTTCGTGGCCAGCCTGGAGGGGTCTTAGGGAGGACATGAAGCGATTCTTGTATGAGAGAGAAAAAGTGATAGATCATGAAGGAATAGAAGGTGTGAGCAAGGAAGAGCTCATGCCCTACCCGGGCGTATTTCTAGGCCAGGATCTGGAGGAGAGGATCACTGGAACAAATGAGCTATTGAAGAAGGAGTATGAAGAGCTTCAAGATAAGAGAGGTATGGATGAGTGCGAAGCGAACATTGCACTGACGAGACGTAATCCATACAAAGGCATGGATACTCGCAGGTATATGCGAGATCTTACCACAAGATGGCAGGAGCTCACTCGGGCTGCCGCAGGCCGGGAGATTCAGGAATAAAAGAGGTTTCGCTTACGGCTTCCGACACCGGAAGGGTAAGGCCTACTCGAAAGCATCGACTGCTTAATAAATCTAGGTAAAGTGTGATAAAGGTTCGAAAGTTCAGTGTGAGTGGATTTGGTGATCTCTTGAATTTTTCGTCTTTGCTCTTTTCGGATAATGTTACGTCCACTGCCCGAGGACGCCGCGATTCTTCCCTAGCCTCGAATTCCAGTGATTGCCCTTCCTTTAGGAATCGAATTCTCTGTTAAACTCTGCCCCTTAGATCTTTTCTTGGCCTAAACCTAGAGACCTTCTTAGCTGGGATCTGGATACCTTGTCCTGCGTGAGGATGCCTTCCTGTTCTTGCTTTTCTATGCATAACCTGAAATGTGCCGAAGCGAACTAAGCTGACTTTTTCTCCCTCTAGCTAAGGTCTCGGTGATAACAGAACCTGTTGCATCCAGTGCTTCCCTTGATGCTTTCTTTGTTTGCCGTGTGCAGTTGGACACGTGTGCAGTTGGACACTTGTTCGATTAATTCTCCTTTGTTCATTCCTTCTCCTCCATTATGTGTCTTGGGTCGGTTCTATTCTAGAACCCCCGTTTACCTCACCTTACTTCTCTTCTTTTCCGGAACTGCAAAGCTCCATGATCCTCCTCTTTTGAGACCTATTGATCATATTCTCATCAAAGGAACCTCTACCGATAGAGGAAAACAAAGTAACGATATTCCTCTACATTCCTAATGCCTATTCTTCCAGGATCCCCACTATAACTCCCGTTTTCAACTTCGCTGCAGCAGCTCCTGCTAGTATTCTGAGGGCATTGGCTATTCTGCCATCCTTGCCTATCACCTTGCCCACGTCCTCTTTGGTCGACAGGGACCTCAACAAGAATAGCATTCTCCGATTTCACCCCTGGATCTTTACTTCCTCTGCATTGTCCACTATCTGCTTGACAATGCACTCAACCATCTCCCGCATCTTCACCTCCTTATTGCTGCTCAAGCCAGGTTAATTCACTCGACGACAAGGATAGTGAAGTCCAATGGTGGCTTTTTTGCAGAATTGCAAATACTGAGCAAGCATAAAAAACACCAAAGTTAGCTCAATGATTCTCGTTGATAGTCTCATCCTGGGCCCAGGAGGCAGGTGAAATGGGAAAAAACAACACCACGCAGCTTAGCAATGGTTCTTCCTTTCCAATTCTTTACCCCTTTCCTAAGAAGGAACTTCCTATTCCTCCAATTGCTTTAGGTGGGTTACCATTGATTTGACCTAAGGCAAGTTTGGCCGTTGGCTGAGACGGGCTGGTGGGAACAAGAAAGGCCTTAGAAAGCTAGCTAGCCCTTCTCGAACTGGTTCAAAGGTACTTAAGATATCCACAGGCGACAGGAAAAAAGAAAATGCGAGCCGCCAAACTAGAACAAAAAGGCTTCCTCAAACAGAAAAAAGATCAAAAACACCTTGGGTCCTCGAAGTGAATTGGCAAGCACTAGCATTTGGTTTATGTTTAGTTTGTTCAAGCTTCCTGAAAACGCTGAATGACAAGTGAAACCGTCGCCAAGTCATCGATTTGGTCACCCAATTCACTCGGCAGTATTTTTACTCTTCTTACTGCCTCTCCCACACCAAGTTTTCTGACATTTTCTCTAATTGGGGCGAGGAGCAGGTCTCCAGCCGCAGTGGCGACAGTTCCCAATATGACGACATCGGGGTTAAGAATGCTTACCATGTTAGCAATTCCCCATCCCATATACGCTGCAGTCTCATAGATCAGCTGATTTGCTAATCTATCTCCGTCTCTCGCAGCACGAACAACCATCTCACTTCTTACATTCTCTATCTTACCCTCGGCGATTCTTAATATAAGAGTTTTGGGATCTTTCTTGATCGCCTCCTTTGCTCGTCGGGTGATGGCTGGACCCGAGCACAAAGACTCTAGACAACCTCTTTTTCCGCACTCACACTTTGGCCCATTCGGAAGCAAAATCTGATGTCCTACTTCACCCGCCAGGCCACCTGCTCCCTTATACAGCCTGCCCTTTACAACGATACCTCCACCTATTCCTGTCCCCATTGTCATGTAGACAACTTAGTCGTATCCCCTGCCGGCTCCGTACATCCATTCAGCAAGTGCACTGGCGTTTGCGTCGTTATCAATGACTACAGGTAGTCCGAGTTCCACCTCGATCCGCTTTTTGAGGGGAATCCCCTCCCAACCCGGGCAATTTACAAATGAATAAGTCGTCCCAGTTCTTGGATTCACTGGTCCACCAAAGCTTACACCGACTCCAGTACAACTATATCTATTTAACCGAAAAATCCTTATCATCCCATTTACCATGTCAAACATTCTTTGCATTACTTTCTCGGGACCACGTTCTGAATTAGTTGGTTTTCTTATCCTTTCGATTATTTTCCCCCCTAAATCCGATATAACCACCGCCAATTTTGTACCGCCAACACTTATGCCAATAACATATTTCCTATTTTGCATTGACACACATCCTGGAGAAGACATACTAGAAGCTGCCGATACCTCTCGCTTGGAATATGACGTGGGACTGGGCCTACTTGAGGGCTATTCCCTCATTTTTGGTCAGAATGTTAGGATTCCAGACGCGTCGGGATTCCTATGACCTCTGAGTTGGAAAAAGGAACTCGGAGCTCAGTGAAAACGTGAAGGGTCATAAATCGTCGTATTGTGTCCACCACTTTGGACCCTTCCATTACTGCACCAAACACGTTAGCGGTATTGTTTGCTCCCAGCGTCCAGCCCAGATATACAGCAGCTAACAACAAGAGCATCAGATCCTGCCCTTTGTAGCCATCAAACCCACCCTATCTGAAGCGTTCTCAGAAGAATCGGAGACGTAACCTATAACTAAAATGAGATCACGAACTTGCACCTTATGGGCAAGTGGGCAAGGCCCACCTCAGACCGAAAGATCTTTGCCATTAGTGCGTCCTGAAGCTGGCTTACCTCTTTCTCCGCTTGTTGTACTCTATGAGTTATAGGAAAGCATGTTCGAGCGCTCTTCGTGGACCAGTAGAAAAGATTCTTCGAAGAAAACAGAAGAAAACAAAGGATTGATGATTTTCCGCGCCCTACAAACAGGAAAAAAGCCGTCCCACAATGATTTGTTGCTTTGCTCACAGCCTTGGCATGCCTGCCCATAAACTCCCCGGTCCTATTTTGTACTCCTACCAAGACACATAGTAACCCCCTTTTGTTTCCAAAACTATTTGTTCTGATGCTGCGACTGTTGGCGAGAATTGTCAAGCCCGGATTCCTTTTCTCAGCTACTGTCCAAGCTCTAAGCATTATTGATGACCTCAAATGTGAGATTTCATTGTTAATCCTTGGCAGCTAGAGTACCAGAATTTTTAGAATTTTTGCGCTATGAGAGCTTGACAAATGCTGATCTTCAAGCTAGATTCAAGAAAAAGATAGCAGAGAACGGGACGGTCTGATCGGCCTTCACCTTGAGAGGGGAATGTCCCGGGCCATTTCACTATTTTGGGCTTTACCTTTCGTCGAGGGGTCATTGGATAGTGAAAAGGAGGTGGTTGTTGATGAACAGTACATGGGCATATGCGTTGGCGGTGGTGTTTGGGATCATAATATTTATTGTTCCGGCAATCGTGGCTTATCTTGTAGCCCTGTTTTTGATTGTCTTCGGAGTGGTCGGCATAGTACAATCGATGAAAAAAGGATAGGTTGGAACACAATCAGATCAAGGGGTATAATCGTTGAAGGCGTATCGAAGTTTAACCATAGCGATTCTCACCGTCCACGTTGCGGTATTCACATCGTAGATCATCAGGAGAAACCGCTAAGCATTCTTGGGCCAAAAAAAACGGGAGGCAAAAATGCTGTTAGTAGGGATTATGGTAGGATTTGTCGCCATGGCATTTCTCAGTTTTGTTCCGATTTTGGGGCCAAGACTCGCCGGTTTTATCGCCGGGATTATTGCTGGAGGCGGGGCCGCAAGGGGTCTTCTGGCTGGATTCTTGAGCGGGATATCTGGGGCTTTAATTGCCTGGTTTCTTCTCGGCTCACTCGGAATGGTCTTTGGAGGTCCCGTGGGTGCTCTGGCAGGTAGTATCCTTGGAGCTGGTCTGGTGATCGTTTCCCTCTATGCAGCTCTTCTTGGGCTTGTGGGCGGAGCCCGTCGGAGGTGCCGTTCGGCCTAGAAAGAAAGCATGATTCCTATAGAGCTCAACCGAGGTGGCCTTCTCGAATAGCCAGAATGCGGCGAAGCATTGGGCCCAAGCCCAAAATGGAAAGATGCGCAGTGTGAAGCTACCTTGGTGCTGCACGAAGTATACCTCCAAACCTGATGGCGACAGCGGAGCTTGGGCTAAATTTAGACAGCATGCACTACACACAACGGTGCACTAGCGAAGAAATTGCGAAATGGATACCATGTGTGACATTTCACAAAAGAGTGGGCTGTGAGCTTCTTCGAATGTGGGTATTCTAGATAGGGACTCTACATTATGCAGCGTGACCGGAAAAAAGACAGGTCAACTCCCTTTATAGTTATGACTTCTTTTTTCTTTTCTTTCCTTCTTGCCCGGATATGGGTAATTGCGACGGGTGCCGCTAATCCTGTATACCAGGAAAATGCTACTTATGTCGGAAGAAACGTAATAATAAAAGGATTGCACATCCATCACTTTTTCTATGGATTTGTGCTTCTTTGTGTTGGCGGTTGGCTTGCTCTTAACTACAGACAAGAGAGAGTAAAAAAAATAGCCGCCTTGGTGTACGGAGCAGGATTGGGCTTTTTCTTGGATGAGATTGGCTTTCTCCTCACCTGGGGAGAATACTGGTCGTCTTTGAGTTATGCTGTTGCTCTACTTACCGGGGTACTTTTTCTAAATATCGTCTATTTTGCGGATTTCTGGAATGAGGTCAGAAAAAACATAGTTTTCTTCAACGCAGAACATCCCATTGTATCCAAGACTTTGAGGATTCCTTTATTCATGGAGGTGGTGGATAAGATGAGTAGTAGAATCAGCAGGACCGAAAAGGTAAGTTTGATCTTTGCCGGCCTTGTGTATATTGGCATCGGTGCAGCTATCTTGATCTATCCTGTACTTTTGTATATCTGGGTGGCTGCTGGTTTTATGCTGGGCGGCGTATCTTATGTTGTGAGAGCAATTAGGACTTGACATACCCCGGAGAGAGGGTCATGGAAAGCTTCATCTTGAGTTTTTTTTGACTACTGAAAATCTAATCTACAGGGTATAAAATTGTCTTGATTACTTCTCCTCTTTGTTTTCTTTCAAAACCTTTTTCCCATTCTGTTATAGGAAGTCTCTCTGTCACCAGTGGCTTTGTTTGCACTTTTCTCCGCTCGAGTAGCTGAAGAGCTTTTTCCCAGGCAGTCCACTTTTGGCTAATGAATCCTGTTACCTTCAGCTCTTTATAGGCAATTTGCTCAAAGTCTATTTCAATTGGTTTGCCAAAAAGCCCCATTTGAGTGAATTTCCCTTTTTTTCTTACCAGCTTCAAACCCAGCTTTGCCCCGGCGGGAGATCCCGAGCACTCCAGCACGACATCTGCTCCATATCCCTTAGTCAGATCTCTGACAATCTCTTCCGGATTTTCCTTATCAATGGTCACTATAACATCAGCTCCCAACTTCTCTGCTAAGGCAAGTCGTTCCTTGTCAGCAGACAGTCCTAAGACAATAACGTACCCTCCCTCTACTTTGCTAATTTGTGAAGACAAAAGTCCCAGGGGGCCCGGTCCTATGACTACAGTAGCATCACCTGCTTGGATACCGGTTTGTTCAACTATTCCGTTAACCGCACAAGACAGTGGTTCACAAAGGGCGCCTGAGTCAAAATCCACATTATCAGGAAGGGGGTGGACTATTTCCTTTCGAACCACACAAAACTTGGTAAACGCTCCATCTACTCCGCAACCCAAGCCTAAACGCTCGGGACAAAGGTTATGGTTCCCCGTCCTACAAAACATACACCTACCACAAACCCTAGCGGATGTTTCCGAGGTTACTCTCTCACCTGCTTTGAATTCGGCAACATTTTCTCCAACTTCTTTTACCACACCACAAAACTCATGACCTAAAATAACCGGAGGATTGAACATGAATTCGTCATGATAAATGTGGATATCAGTTCCACAGATGCCCGCTGCTTTAACTTCAATTTTCACATCACCAGGTCCAACCTTGGGTTCTTCAACGTCCCAGATCTCTATGTTCCCTCTACCTTTTTTAGCTTTCACCACAGCCTTCACTTTTTTCACCTTCCTTCTTTTTGCCATCCGGCATAGCTCGCCATTTTAACAATATCTCCTACTCTCATAACCATCTCATGAAGACTCAAGGTCTAAGGAAGTTTCAGGTAGGAGCGTGGGCGACGCCTACCCTTTTCACGAGCTACAAGACTTACGTACCCCATATTTTTTCATCATCAGTGCCTCTTCTATTGACAGGGAAGCATAAGTAGCTCCTTTTCATCCTAGTTGAGAAGTGAGCGGCGTCAAAAAGAGAAATCCCCCAACTTGGAAGCAGAACTTTTGGTTAGAGATGCTCTTTTCATACACCAAGACAATTGCATAGCAAGACTTTAAGTTTTTTGTTGAGGATAGAATAAGAGTAGTATCTTCTCCCCAGCTCATAGTTGTGTTCAACCATCTCTTTCACCAGGAGAGAATCTTGAAGGATCTTTCTAGTGAGCTGAAGCGCTTTGGAGTCAACATAATCATCCAGTTCAATAACCCTAAACCCTTTGGGCTTAATATCGACAGCATATACAGAATAATTGTTAACTACAATTGGCTTTTGAAAATATATAGCCTCAAGAAAGGCATTGCCAAAGCCTTCAAAATTGGAAGGATAGGTTACGAGATCCGCATGGTGATAGAGATCCTCAGGAGTGTATATCTTCCTTCCATCAGAAGTCTTCCCTCGATGAGATTTAATAATATCAGAGATGAAGAGTGTATCTACATTCATGATTGAGGAATACTCACGTACTCTTTCCTCATACTCATGGCCTTCGTCTCCTGAGGCATGAGAGATAATGAGTTTTGCCTTCATTCCCAGTCGACTCACCAGCTCTATTGAATGTTCTACCCCTTTTCGTTTAACCACCCTTGTCGGCTGAAGGATGAGAAGCTCATCCTTCTTAAGACCCAAAGATTCTCGTATGTCAGAGGAATATCCATCAGGGGAGGGGGGATTATCAAAATCCATAACATTGGGAATTACAGTCACCGAGATACCTGTTCTAAGACTTAGCTGGTTATCCTGTGATGAGTTTATTACCGCATGCTGAATAGATCGTAGGTGGGGTGGGAAAGCCATGTTGAGATAATCCCAGACAGCATTTGTCAAGAATCGTTTGCGTTCCCAAAAAAAATCGTGATGATGAGCAATGGTGGGAATCTCTGTCTCGGCAACTACCTCAGTAATGGCAAGCCCCAAAGGAATATTGAGGGGAATAGCAAGGACGTTCTCTGGCACAAGAAGATCGATCTTGAAACCTCGGATAAACTCATAGATGTGCTTTTTCAGTTCATTTTTCACCTCGTGGATTTTCCTGGTGATGGATGCATCTCTCACTGTAACACCAAAACATCCACGGGAGATCTCTTTAATTGCGGGATATTGAAAATGCGCCTCTTCTATAAGGAGCGACCTTTCGGCAGGCTTGTTTTCATCCAACTCACCAGCCAAATAGAAGCAGAGATGACCCTCACTTTCAAAGATGCTGGCCCACTTTGCCGCCTCCAGAGAAACCCCATCAGTTCCCGCAAGGCGAGTGGAAATAAAGCCGATATTTTTGCTCTTTTGTCCTTTGGGGTAATATGCCATTTCGAACTCCTCCCCCTAAAAAACCAGCGCTAAGACTTTCCGCCTTCTTTGTGGCTTTGGCGGGCTTTATCGTACCTCGAAACTAGATTGTGTCAAGAAAAAATCTTGTGCACTAAAAAATAAATCTTCACTAAATCCCCACAGACCCTTTTGATCATGGCAAGTTGACAACTCCTGGATTTTGCCTTAGTCTCTTCCCGCAGCATGCCGTCAGGGAATTCTTGAATAGGCGGTAGGCTTGGGGGCTGGGAACGGAAGGCAAAACGAGGAAGGTGAGTTACGCCGATTTTATAAATCTTCAGCAAAGGAGAGTCAGATGGCCATTGTAGCCATGAAAGAAGTGGTCAAGGACTACTATCTGGGAAGGACCGTAGTCAATGCCCTGAGAGGGATAGACCTACACGTAGAAAAGAGCGAGTTTATCTGTATCGCCGGCCCTTCGGGAAGCGGGAAGACCACTCTGCTCAACTTGATTGGCTGTTTGGATAAGCCTACTTCCGGCACGGTATTTCTCCATGGGGCTGATGTAGAACGGTTGAACGACAACAAACTATCAAGGTTGAGAGCAGAGAGAATAGGTTTCATTTTTCAGTCCTTTAACTTAATCCCTGTTCTCTCTGCCTTCGAGAATATCGAATACCCACTTCTCTTGAAAAGGGCTCCTCGTCGAATTCGAAAGGAAAAAGTCCTGAGCATGTTGGAGGAGGTAGAATTAGCTGATTTTACCAGGCATCGTCCCAATCAGTTAAGTGGAGGGCAAAGGCAAAGGGTGGCCATTGCCCGAGCCCTGGTTACTGATCCAGAGATGATCCTCGCCGACGAGCCGACAGCTAACCTCGATTCTAAGACAGGCGAGGCCATCGTCGACTTGATGAGGAAGATAAATGAAGAGATGAAAGCCACCTTCATTTTCTCTACTCATGACTCCATGGTGATGAAATATGCTCATCGAACGATCCGTCTTCAGGATGGAAGGATAGTATAAGAGGCCAACATGATTGTCAGGATTGCTGCACGGAGCGTTTTTCGAAACAAGAGGAGAACTATCATTACCATCCTTTCCATCATCTTTGGCTGTGTGGCCATTATAGTTTTTGGAGGATTCGTCGATTATTCCATGTGGGGTTTGAGGGAAAGTACCATTCACAGTAGGCTGGGGCATCTACAGGTTTACAAGGCCGGATATTCCGAGAAAGGAGGGACTAATCCTCTGGCCTATACCATCGAGGACTATCCCAGGATAAAGGCAATCATCGAAGATGAAGACCATGTCGATTTTGTTACCTCGCGGCTGGAATTTTCGGGTCTAATTGGCGGAGCTGAGAATAGCGTCATTTGTCTTGGAAAAGGAGTGGAGCCAGAGAACGAAAGGCGGCTTGGTCTGACTGTTAGCATAGTTGAGGGGAAGGATCTAACCAGCGAGAGATTGGAGGAAGGAATTATTGGAAAAGGGCTAGCCGACGGCTTGGGAGTGAAGATAGATGATTATTTAACTATCCTTACTTCCACGGCAGAGGGGTCGCTCAATGCCGTTGATCTTAGGTTAAGGGGCATATTTCGGACCGGCGTGAAGGAGTACGATGATGTTGCAGTGATGGTGCCTATGGAATTAGCTAAAACCCTTCTATATACCGAAAATGTGCAGACTATTGTTGTCGTTCTGGATGAGACAGAAAACACTGATTTAGTAGCGGATAACTTAGAGAAGAAATTTAGTCAGGCCAATTTGGATTTGGAAATAAAAACCTGGTCTGATCTAGCCACCTTTTACCATCAGGTGGTACAGCTATACGGGAGCATTTTCTGGGTGGTAAGATTCATCATCCTGGTCATCGTTATCTTTAGCATCGCCAATACCATGACCATGTCTGTATTTGAAAGAATGAGGGAGATAGGGACCATAAGGGCAATGGGGACCAGACGAAGGGGAGTTTTGTGTTTATTCATGATGGAGGGCTTGATTCTGGGAGCCCTTGGCGGTGCCTTGGGTCTTGCCTTTGGGGCTATAGCCGCGCGACTCATTTCCATTAGAGGAATCTACATTCCCCCTCCACCTACTTTCACTGAAGGGTATACCGCTCTTATCAACGTGGTCCCCAAGGACCTTATCTTTGCCTTCTGCTTAGCGGTGGGGACCGCCTTGGTTTCATCGATCTATCCTGCATTTAAGGCGGCTAGACTCAAAGTAGTTGATGCTCTAAGATACATTTGAAGGGATGGAAAATTGAAGAACATACTTCTTTTGGTCCTAAGTGTGGCTGTGCTTCTCTTCGGTTCCTCACCGGTGAGGGCGATTAATCCACAAAAGATCATAGAAGAAGCAGATAAGGCCAGAGGCCCGGGAGATTCCTTCAGCTTCGAGCTTGAGATCACCAGTCTGAAGCCGGATCGCAAGGATGAGATCTCTAACTTCGAGGTCCTGATCAAAGGAATAGATAAGAGCCTGGTTAAGTTTACCTATCCAAGAAGAGACAAGGGGAAGATAATGCTCATGGTAGGCAACAATCTCTGGATATACATCCCTACCGCGAGGAATCCCATCAGGATCTCCCGGCAGCAAAGGCTAATGGGCCAGGTATCCAATGGCGATGTGGCCCGTACCAATTTTGCCCAGGACTATATCCCCACCCTATTGCGGGAGGAAGAGCTTGAGGGAAAACCCTCTTACGTGCTGGAGCTCGAGGCAAAGACTACAGAGGTAACCTATCATCGAATAGTCTATTGGGTCCAGAAGGATATCTTTAATCCCTTGAAATCGGAGTTCTATACCATTTCAGGGAAATTGCTTAAGACTGCCTATTATCAGGGATATGAAGATATACTGGGAAGGGAAAGGGTGACACGGCTGATCATAGTTGATAACCTCAGACAGGGACAAACTTCGATAATGGAATACAGCAACATGAAGATTGAAGAATTTCCAGATCGGATATTCCAGAAGAGCTACCTCAAACACGTAAGGTGATCTTACACCTAATTCTCACCTTTGTTTGCCAGGATAACCTGTGTTGAAAAGAATGCTCGCCATCTCAATCTTCCTTCTGAGCTTTTCCACCCATTGCCCGGCCGGAGAGGTTGAATATGGGGGAAGCTTTCGTTATCAATCAAACTACAACAAGATAAACCAGACCTCTTTCCTGAATCCCCATAACGACATTCTGGACCTACCCAGCAGCGACAGCATGCTTCAAATGAAACTTAACTTTCGTTCCTGGTTTGGGGAAAGTCTGGGATTTTACCTGAAAAATACCGCAAGTTACCTCACGGGCGAAGACAAAAGCGAACTTGACAACATCCTGGATGAAGTCTACCTGGAACTGAATTCCTCAGAATCCCTCGTCTTTCACATAGGAAAGCAGAACATAACCGAAGGCGTTGGCTACGCCTGGAACCCTACCGATTTCCTGGCCGGTTTCGAAGAGAGTGATCAGGGCGAGGACACCAGGGAAAAGAGGGGAGATCGAGAAGGAGTGCTCTGCCTCAGAGGCGAATATTTCCTGCCCTGTGTTACCTTGACGGTGGTAGCCAGCCCCAAAATAGAGTCATGGGGACAAAAGGATGATGCCCGTGCTTTGGTCAAGGTCTATGGCCTGGTGAGGAACCTCGATTTTTCCCTAATTGCCTACGCCGAGGAGAACAAAAGACCAAAGTTAGGCTTGAACTTCTCCAGCACCATAGGGGAAAGTCTGGAGGTTCATAGCGAAGTATCCTTACAAAAGGGAACCTATCGTTACTATCTCAACCAGACAGACCCTGGCCTTTATGAGTTCATTCAGAAGAAAAGGGAAAGTGAAGAGTTCTATACAAAGGTTTTGGTAGGCGGTCAATATACCTTCCTAGAGAATACCAATCTGGTTTTGGAATACTACCATAACCAGGCAGGCTACACTTCCTCAGAATGGAGAGATTATTTTGAGTATTTAGAGTTCTCGGGAGAAAGATATGAGGATGAGAGTCTATATCGCTCCTATCTTCTGCTGGGCAACGCCTATTTCAGTCTAGCCAATTTCAGGCAGAACTACCTCTTTTTAAGGTTAAATAGGCCAAATGTCATGGATCTTTTCGAGATCTCATCGAATAACATCTACAATCTGGATGATACCAGCCTCCTCATGAATATCAAAATAGATTATGAGGGGATGCGAGACCTTTCCCTCTATATTTTGGGGAATTTCTTTTTTGGGGACGCTGATAGCGAGTTTGGTATGTTTTACCAAAGTCGTACCTTCAGCGCAGGAGTGGAGTATTTCTTCTAAAAGGGTATTACTTCTTTTCTTTCTTCCCAAAGCAGTCAAGATCCTTCGCTTAAGGTTCATTTCAAAAGAGGCGCTTGCAATTTGTCCGACCTTCAGGTATTGTTTTTGGGTGATTGGCCTCTCTTTTGATAATGCCTCTGAACCTTATTTCCGTATCTCGCAAGAACGATGGCTAGTTGGCAAAGAACAAATAGATAAACGGCTGGCGCTTACTAGGATAAGATGCTAAAGCACACCTTCCTTCACATCCCCGGCGTAGGGCCAAAGACGGAGTTGAGACTCTGGCAAAGGGGTATTATCTCCTGGGAAAAGTTTCTGACAAATTCCGCTCTGTCAGGTCTTGGTAGACGAAGCCGGACGGATTTAGATAGCTACATTGAGAGGTCAATAGAAGCCCTGGCACATGGCGATGCTCTTTTCTTTGAAGACCTACTTCCTGGAAGAGAAACCTGGAGAATCTATGCAGAATTTAGAGGCGGCTCTGTCTTTCTGGACATAGAGACCACCGGTCTGGGAGATGGAGACGATTATATAACTGTCATTGGGCTCTTTGACGGGAGAGAAATGAAGACTTTCATTGAGGGCCAAAACCTTCAGGACTTTCCCGGTGAACTAAAGAAATACTCAATTATAGTGACTTACGGGGGGAAATGCTTCGACATACCCTTTATCGCGTCTGAATTTAAGGGATTCAGGTTTACCCAGGCCCACATTGACCTTAGGTATCTTCTTTATAAAGTCGGATATTCCGGCGGCCTCAAACAGATAGAGGCGAATCTCGGTATCCAGAGAGAAAAGGGGCTTAGAGATATGGACGGTTATCTTGCCACAATTCTGTGGCAAAGGCACCTCGAAGGTGATGAGAGAGCGCTGCCTGCTCTGGTAAGGTACAACATGGAGGATGCGGTCAATCTCAAGTATCTCATGGAATTTGGCTATAATAGAATGATTGACTCTTTGCCCATTCCCGTAGATCATCTTGAACTGAGCAAGAAGACAAAAGTTGACCTTACCTTTGACTCCCGTATTATCGAAGAGATGCGGGGTGAGATGGGCTGAGGGTAAAACAATAGAGCCCATCAACTGGAAATGAGACTCATTCCTTGCCTCAAGGGATGTAGAGTCTTCAGGAGTCATAGAAAAATGACATTGAAGTTCCATATGGGAAGGCGTAGAAGCGAGGTTATTCTGATTGGTTCCCCAGGCATATTGGCGGGTCCACGAGAAGTGCGAGGAAGTTCATCGACAAAATTGGGAAACTCGACAAACGCTGATATTTCGTTGCCATTCCTTCAGGCAGGCATTCCGGTTCATAGTATTATTTTCAGGACTTCATTCATGTCTTCTAGACTTTCCAGCACAAAATCAGCACCAGCATTTTCCAATTGCAATCTTGAATAGACCCCCGTGGTGACACCAATGGCTCTTATTCCTGCTTCCTTTCCTGCTATCATGTCTCTAGGAGTATCTCCGAAAAGAAAAACGTTGTTATTAATTCTAAGATCAAATTTCTTTTTGGCTTTTTCGATTGCCAGTTTCACCAGATTAGTACGGCTTATGCTTTCGTTTCCAAATCCGCCGATCTGAAAGAAACTGTCCAGGCTGACTTTCTTCAATTTGCCGAAGGCAATTGGCTCCAAATTCCCCGTAACCAGGCCCATCAAAATATTGCGCTTACCTAACTCTTCCAGTAATTCTCGCACTCCGCTCAACACGTCAACGTCATCACTGTCAATGACCTCATTGAAAGAATCTATCATGACCTTCATGCATTCTTCCAATTTTGAATGGATTGTCTCATCATCCAAGCCTGTCTTCTGTAAGACTTCAATTATTATCTGTTGGTCAATCATTCCGTGATGCTCGACAATATCAATACCCGTATTGACGCCATATACTTTCTTGAAAGCTTCAGAAAATGCCCTGAGGTGGGCCTTCGAACCCCTAATCAGAGTTTTGTCTATATCGAATAGGACTAGTTTTCTCATGTTGTTCGCCATCCTTGATTCTACCTGCCATCCGATGGTGTCCCGGCTCTCTTCTGGTCTGACCTGTCTTTCTTCCGCGCAATGATCCGGAGGGCGGTAACTACAACTTTATTCAACGAAGGAGTGATGGCAGAATATCTCTTGCAGAGTCTTTCGCACTTTTCCTTTTGGGCTATCAGCGGGCCAGCCCACAGGAAGGAGGGCTACTACTTTGTATTTTTCCGGAATACTCAAGATGTTTTTCACCTGATCCTGGTAAAATCCCCCGATCCAGCAGGTACCGAGCTCCTCCTCTACAGCTACCAGAGTTATATGGTCAAGGGCTATAGCAATGTCCACAGGATGCGCAGGTACTCCCCCAGGCATCACATAATCTGGATCGAGACTCACAGCAACAATTATCACGGCAGCATCCCCTATGAAGGAGTGGGGGGTAGCTTCCTCTGCTAGTTTTTTTCTTAGGTCACGGTTCTTCACCACAATAAACTTATAGGCCTGTAGGTTTTTTGCTGAAGGAGCAAGGCGAGCTGCCTCTAGAATTTTTCTCAGTTTTTCCTCTGACAGAGGCTTGTTCTGGTAGACTCTAACGCTCCTTCTTTTTTTGATAGCTTCCATTACGTCCATTCTTATCCCTCCTCCTCCCCCACTCTCACTTCCTAGCATCTTACGGCATCAGGATATGCCTGTGCCTATTGCGCAGGCCTCTCTTCCAATTTCACCTTTACGCTTTCATATTCATCTTCTCTGAAGATCAATATGGTTACCTCTTCTCCAATTTTCTTTGTTCTTATGACTCGTTGAAGATCTTCAACGGTTCCTACATCCTGGTCATTGATCTTAACAATTACATCTCCCTCCCTGATTCCCCCTTTCTCCGCTGGACTTTCGGGAACTACCTTAATTATGTAACAACCTAAATCTACACCAAGATTGAATCGCTCCTTGACCTGAGGAGTCAGGCAAAGAGTGGAAACTCCCAGCCAGGGGCGTATCACCCTTCCGTGTTCAATGAGCTCATCGATAATCTCTTTAGCTGTATTTATGGGTATGGCAAATCCTATACCTTGGGCATAAGGGATGATGGCGGTATTAATTCCAATAACCTCTCCGTCCAGATCTATCAATGGTCCACCACTATTTCCTGGATTAATGGGAGTTTGTGTTTGAATAAGATTCTCGAGAATCCTTCCTCGTGCCGGGCCAATGCTTCTTCCCGTGGCGCTTATTACTCCAAAGGTAAGAGTGTTCTGCAATCCGAAGGGATTACCAATCGCAATACAGAATTCACCTGGCCTAAGGTTGTCTGAATCACCCAGTTTAGCCACAGGAAGGTTTTCTGCTTCAATTTTCACCACCGCCAGGTCAAAACTGGGGTCAGAACCGATGAGTTCTCCTTCAAGCTCTCTACCATCAGAGAGGACTACCTTGATCTCCCTTGCCTCGTGAATTACATGTTCGTTGGTAAGAATATATCCTTCCTTGCTGAAAATAACCCCCGAGCCTTGTCCTTGGCCGGGAACAACCCTAAAAAAGGAATCGTAGGTAAGCCTAACGATTCGGATGTTCACCACCGCCGGGGCAACTTTCTGTGATGCCTGAATCAGGGTCTCCTGAAGGGAAAGGGCATCTCCTTCCCTGGTTACTTCCGGGGAAGCACCGAGAGCCGTCCCCAGAAGAAAAACGACAGTAGCTATTCCTAACAACCACGCTTTTCTTTCTCTTCCCCCAAAGGTAATCATTGCAGCCTCCTTTTGCTTTTGTCTCATGGCATCACACCTCTCATACATGAATGGTAGAGGCTCACTTGCCACTGCTGATTCATTCTTCTATTCTTTCTGACTTGCCTCGGGTAACCTGCAAAGATAACTACCAATATCAAAGTAATCATAGCATTAGTCCAAGTATCTTGCAATCTTTCGATGGCACTCAAACTGACCAGCGCCCACCTAGGAATATCTTCCCTTTTAGCACAATTCCAGCCTAAATATGTCAGAGCTTACATAGCTCCGCACCCTCATATTCTTATGTCATCCATTTCGGCCAATGCGAGGATCTACCCAATAGGATTAGAGAATTAATGCTTCATGCTTCTCCAGTACGGCCCCAAGGTTTCTTTTACCTTTCTTATTACATCTTTTGTTTCAGTGAGCATTTCATCACCCTTGACCCCCAGTTCTTCCTCTTCAAGTTCGAGCTCTACACCACTTAAGCTCGCTATTAAAGCCACCCACACTCTTGCTAGAACATCGGGCTTATAACCGGAGCAAATTAAGTCAAGAGATCTATTCTCGCAAAGCTTAGATATTTCCCTCACCTTTTCCCCTATCATCTTGAAGCCTGAGAGATGCAGGTCGAGCGAAGTTATTCCATCCCTGGGGTGTGGGTCAGAACCACCATATCTCACAACAATCTCTGGCCTGTATTCTTCTGCCAGAGGAAGAATTATCTCGTCAAAAATGACCTCATATGATTCATCACTTGTCCCAGCAGCTAAGGGCACATTTACCGTAAAACCCTTGCCTTTACCCTCTCCAATTTCGTCAACATAACCAGTTCCTGGATAGATTCCCCTTTGATGAAGATCGATAAACAAGACATGCGGATCTGAATAGAAAGCCTCGCATGTTCCGTTTCCAGCGTGGGCATCAGTGTCAAGAATCAAGATCCTTTCCAGGTTGTATTTCTGGATAGCATACCTGGCAGCTACAACCACGTCATTGTACACACAAAAACCCTCTCCATAGCTAGATCTCGCATGATGAAGACCTCCCCCGATATTTACCGCTCTCTCAGTTCTTTTCTCCTGAACAAGATCGAGAGCAAGTATTGAGTTTTTGACTATTACCCTGGCTGCTTTTTCTATGCTCTTGGGAAATTCCCTGGTTAGCGGATTCACATTGTCTTGAGAGATAAATCTAGACAAATCAGGTATCGCTATACCCGTAGAGGCAGCTCTCATACATCGAATATAGTCTTTCGTGTGCCAGAGTTCTAGCTCCTCATCAGAAGCAGGTTCATTATTCTTCACCAACTCAAAATCCTTATTCTTGCCTAGTTTTTTCTCATACAGTTTCAAGAAGGAGGTGAATCTATCGCTTCTGAAAGGGTGTCCTGGGCCAAAATCATAATTTCTTAGCTCAGCGCCATAGAGAATTTTCGTTTTCATCTCGACTCCTCACGTCTTCGCGACGCACTCCAAGACGGCTTTATACCCAAAAACATAGACCAGACGCAGCTTTTTGTCAAATTGGAACCTCATTTCGGCTGCGGGTCTACCAGACGCAGCAGTCGTTTTCTTGGACCATGGCGATCGGGGTGTGCGGCGATCCCGGGACAATTATTTTCAGGTGTTTCTTGACCTCGTCTAGCAGATAATGCTATTATGTCAGTGATTAGTCTAAGGACAAACAAATGCTTAAGTTTGGGGTTCGTCAGATAAAACGGAAAGCTTTGGAAGAGGACATGCGCAAATTTGGTGTGCGCGAACAGGACTTAATTGAAAAGTTTGTTCGGGCGAGAGGTCCGGGAGGACAGAATGTCAATAAGGTAGCGACGTGTGTCTACCTGAAGCACCTGCCCACGGGTTTTCAGGTTAAAATGCAAAAAGCGCGATCTCAAGGTCTCAATCGTTTCCTTGCCAGGCGAGAGCTTGTGCGCAAGATCGAGAATCAGATACTGGGCAAGGAAAGTGAAGAGCAAATGCGCCGCGAGAAAATTCGCAGAACAAAACGTAGACGGTCAAGACGAGCGAAGAAGAAAATGCTTGAGCAAAAGAAAATGCAAGCTCGCAAAAAAGAACTTCGAGCTGAACCTAGCCTGGACGAAGAATAGCCGCCAACGCCCCTCATCATACTTGTATCTGCATCAAATCTTTGGCTACTATGATCTCACCACAAAAATCTTCCAAGCATTGCTGCTTCACTTTTTCCAAATCCAAATCTAAGTGCGTTAGGACAACTTTCTTGACATGGGCTTTCTTAGCAATTTTAGCGCACTCCTTGGGGATAAGGTGGCCTTTTACTTTTTGCTCATTTAGCGTGGTACACTCCAGAACCAGGAGATCCGCATTTTTAAAGAATTGTATTAGTTTTTCCGAGTAACCCGTGTCTCCAGAATATCCAAGTACTTTTTTGTTTGCCTCAACTCTGTAACATATCGAGACAAGCTCATCCACATGGTACGTCCTCATCACCTCTATTGTCAGAAACGGCAATGAGATAGCAGTGCCTTCCTCTACTTCCTCTAGCTTTACTTCAAATGGCAGGTGTGAAAATTGAGAAGCCAGCTTTGTCAGGTGCCGATAGAATTCCCTAAATCCCGGGGGACCGAATAGATATAGATCTCTTTGCCTGTCGAGATGGTAGGCCCAGAGGTATTGCAGCAAATCTGAAACGTGATCTATATGCAGGTGAGTGACAAATATATGATCTATTTGCGTATAATCAATCCCTGCCTCTATCAAGCGCATAAAAGTCCCACTACCGGCATCAAAGACAATAGTCTTGTCGCCTACGGTCAAAGCCAGCCCGCCGGGATATCTGACCGTCCTGGGCTTGAACACCCCGGATCCCAATATAGTCAATCGCATAATCTATTTCACCTCACGAAATCTCTTGCAATCACAAAAATTTTCTTCGCAGCCATATATCTTGCCTCTTGCATTCTTCTTTTGCCTAGTAATCTTACCCGACTACCTTTCAGATCCCACCGCGCAGAGGATATTCTCATGCCATCTATCTTCAACTTTTCGTACGTAAAAAAACAGCGTATAGTTCCTTTTGGTTCTATCGAGCATCTCACGGATACCCGCCAATGATTCATAAATAACTTCTCCAAATATTGGGTATGGGGCAATCTTGGATCTCATTTCCTTCCGAATGTGTTTTTCCAGGTGCTTTTTCTCCATAAGGTACAATTTATTTTACGATCACTTTCACATAATGTCAAAGATGGCTACAGTCCTGTCAAGGCAAAGTGATTATGTCATACTTTCTGTAATACGAACTTTGCCACTGTGCATCTGAAGTGGTACAAGGCGGCTACCTTCCCTTTCTTCCTATTTTTGACTATAATGCGACAAAGCTATTGAAATCGTGCTGCTACTTCATCAGAGGAAATGAGAATGAGATTAATAATTCTTGCATGTGAAATAATGCATAGGGAGATTTGCTATTGTGTCTCTCAATCAAAGAACATAGTTGATGCCAGGTTCTTAAAGAAGGGCTTGCATGACCTTGGACAAAAGGAGATGTCTCAAGCTCTGCAGCAGGAGATATATGAGGTTCCCAAGAACCGATATGAAGCCATTCTCCTCGGTTATGGTCTGTGCAGTAACGGAATTTCCGGTCTCAAGACGGAAATAATCCCTTTGATTATCCCCAGAGCTCATGACTGCATCACTCTTCTCTTGGGCTCAAAGGAGAGGTATCGAGAATATTTTGAGGCTCACCCGGGAACCTACTTTCGCTCCACTGGATGGCTTGAAAGGGACTTGGTAAGTGAAGAAGACAAAGGTAAGGATATTCCCAGTCAGCTAGGACTGAACAGAACCTTGGAAGAGTACGTTGCAAAGTATGGAGAAGAAAATGCCCAGTATCTTATGCAAACCTTTCAGGAATGGAATGGACTCCGGCACTATGACCGAATTACCTATATCGATATGGGTATTGGAAATTTTCAACGATATGAGGAAGAAGCCCGAAAGGAAGCCCTGGACAAAGGATGGAAATTTGAAACACTGAAGGGGGACGTTGGCCTGTTGAGAAGATTGATTGACGGAAATTGGAATCGGGATGAATTCCTCATCGTCCAACCCGGAGAGAAGATTGTACCGACTTACGTGGGAGGCATTATCAAAGCCAAAGTATTCCGCACCGAAGATCCTGCAGGAACCCCATAGCTGGCCTTCATAAGATCTAATCGACCTTTTTCTCAGACAAAACCTTTCCGGCCGCTGTATTGCTAACATATCTGGAGCAAGTAGGGATAGAAGAGGTTGAAGTTTCTTGAAAATAGCTCACAAGGTCTTCATTGAGGCAACGAATAGTTCTGCAGCCCTTCCGGATTCTTTGCACTCTATTCCAGGCAACCTTTCCACCTTCACCTCCCCAAATACCTTAGCAGCTTTCTCCTTTATCCAGTCCGGGTTAAAGCCAAGATGTACATCTCTCATTTTTTGCTTGAACTCAGTAAATGGATGTTCGCACAGATCAATGACTATACAGTTTGTTCTCCTGTCCATGACAGAGTGTATGCTCTTCAATACCCTGTCAATATCTTCACAGTGATGTAGTGTCAAAATGGATACTATCCCTTGATAGACTGAAGGGATCGTCACTCTTGATCTTTTGTAATATGAATTGGATAGTTTTATACTCTCTTTGATTTGCTCCGCAGCGCCAAGAAAAGGGATGATTCCATGCTTTTCCATATCTTCGAATCCAGCCAGCAACATTGCTCCGGTCAGATCCATAGCATAAAAGTTGAGGTCTTTACCCAGTCTTTTCTTTATAGCTGCGGCGAAGAACCCCGTTCCTGCTCCGATATCCAGAATATTCGAGCCTTCTTCGAGACCTGTCAACTCTTTGGTAGTGGTTCGTATGATTGTATTTATTCCTTTCTCTCCAAAATAATCCCTGAGTATTTCGGATCGCACCAAGGCTTCTTTTTCCGTAAAGTATGCGGTAGCCTCATCTAGGGTTTTAGGGTTTGACACCTTCAGGCGCCTTAGGAAGTCCTTTATGTCTATTCCTAAAATAGCCTCTTTTATCTTCTCCATTATTTCTCCTCTAAATACATCATTGTGCCTGTTGGATAGATCCCCCTTCAGTTTTCACCAGTTTTCTCCAGCCCACAGGAATTCTTGCCTATCCGGCAATCTTTGCAATAGTTTGCGTTTCAGTTGTCTCCTTGTGGATGCCATTACCTATGCCAGGAGTGATTATTAGGATATTTTGGAGATAATTGTCAAATTTTCGAGACGTGATCACTCTGCTTTATATAAAACCTCAGTTGAAGCTTTTTCCCCGCTTTGATACCGACTCTACCCGTACAAACAATGTCGAATTTCTCCTTTTGACCCTCCTCAATCCAAAGGTGCCCACTTTCAAGGTCCACTCCGTTATCCTGCACAGTGATGCGCAATGCCTGGGTAAGCTTAGCCGGACTATTGGTTAGATTCTCGGCATCCTGAGTTTTTCTTCTTTGCTTCATTAGTGCAATACCCTGCATTGGCTCAAGTGCTCGTATGAAAACGGAGCCAGGGCTTCCTTCTTTCTCAGTTACCACATTAAGCATATGATGCATCCCATAGACGAAATATACATAGGCAACTCCTGGTTCACCCCACATTATCTTCGACCTGGGGGTCTTTCCTCTGTAGGTATGGGCGGCTGGATCTTTATCCCCACAATAGGCTTCAGTTTCAATTATCCTACCCTTGGCGATGCCTTCGGATGTTTTGCAGCACAGAATCTTCCCCAGTAGATTCTGTGCTAGTTTCCGGCTATCTCCTGCATAGAAGGATCTGGGGACTTTTCCTGACATCATTTTCTGGGATTCTTTTTCTATCAAGGGCTCTGGGAGTTTCGATAGCTGCAAACCAACAATCATTTCTTTGAGTTCTCGTGCAACATGTTCGCAACAAATGAGATTAATTGCTGGAGTATCTATATCCAAATCCAAGAATTAGGCAACAAAAATGCTTTTCGGATTCCGATAGATATTTTTGTATGTCCCAACCTGCTCTAGTTTTCCCACATTCATAATTGCCAATCGTTCCTGATTGCATATTTCTCACAGTTTTGAATGAAGATACAATCAGTTTATGGTCACACTTGAATCCTTTGCAGACGTTAACCAGTTCAATCTTTGCCATAACCTAATCTCCTACCCAATTGCGCGGCGTCACCGATCTAGCCAATCATAACATTATTCTTAACAGAGTACATACCCATGGGTGCGCAGACGACGCTTGAGAAGCAAATGTGGGTGGCAGGTCAAACAGTGCGTTTTGGGATTGCAAAAACCATGCAGGAGAAGAAATAGCGCGAGGCATTCACCATATCCCTGAAACAGCTGCAAAAGAACTGGAAAAATAGCTATCATAGAAGAGGGCTTTCCCTAGAAAGAGAGGGCATTTTTTCCTGGTCCGTTCTCGAAGTAGCCGTGAGAGTGCGAATATATGCCCTTGCCCAGAAAAATGCTACCATCGCTCCAATGGTGTTGCCTACCACTATGCCTAACCAGACTCCCCGAAGCCCCATTCCCAGGGTGAGAGCAAATAGTATTGAGAAGGCGGGGGTCAATAGCACGGTGCGAATAATTGTGACTATTAAGGCGTTCACTCCCTTGCCCGCACCCTGGAACATGGCAGAAGAGAACATTCCAAAGGCCACCGCAGGATAGAACAGGCTTACCATTCTCAAGAAAACTATCAGGTCGTTCGTGATCCGAGCCGCACCCTCGGCGTGTGTGAACATGGACGTAATCTGGGGAGCAAGCACGAAGGTCACAATTGCTATCAAAACCTCAATGGCAATGCCCATCTTCAAAGCGTACACAAAGGCAGTGTTAAGTTTCTTGAAGGCACGCTGACCAAAGGTGGCGCCGGATACGGATACAACAGCGGTAGCGATGCCAAGGAGAGGGAGTATGGCAATAGTTGCCACTCTCCATCCCGTGGTGTAAATGGCAACCCCGTCGGTGCCTCCGACACGCACGAGGATCAGGTTCGTAATCAACATAGTGAATGCCATGGACAGCTGCTGTGCTGAGGCCGGTAAACCGACCTTAAAGATGTCTCTCACCATTTCTTGCTTAAATTGAAAACCACGGAATTTGAACGAGACATAGGTGTTCTTTTTAAGGAAGAGCCAATTGAAAAGCAGCAAAGATGTGACGAGCAATGATACGATTGTGGCCCAGGCCGCTCCGGCAACACCAAGCCCGAGCGTATAGATGAAGATAGGGTCGAGCACAACGTTCAGCCCCGAGCCCAATGCCATGGCGAACATAGCTCTTTTGGCATCTCCCTCACTGCGGAGTATTGTACCCCCTATGTTTACAAAGAATACAATTATGGTACCGGCAAACATTATTCTGGCGTACGACAGCGCCATACCAATTGTTCTCCCCGCGCCCAATCGAAGGAAGATGTTCTCAGCAAAGATGAACAGGGGGACGGTGAAGGTGACTGCTACCAAGAGCATTATGATGATCGTATGCACCGCAATGGAGTCTGAACCCGCCTTATCCCCAGCCCCTATTCTGCGTGATATGGCAGATCCTCCTCCTAGTCCTATTCCCGTCGCTACGGCCATAGCCATAAAGAAAAACGGGAAAAAGAACCCCACCGCAGACAGAGCATCCACACCCAGGCCAGAGACCCAGATAGCATCGACAACATTGTATATCATGTGTATGGACATTGCCGCGATCATAGGCAAGGCGAGCCTGGTGATGGCTTTCTTAGGGTCACCCAACAGAGTCTTAACGCCCTCGGTCTGAGATTTAGCGGAGGTCACGCCTGACATGCCCTGTCCGGGGAGTTTCTTATTCATGCAAAGTTCCCTCTTTTTTGCTGAACTAGGTGCGGTCCCCCCAAGCTAGGGCTTCCTCTCTTTGCAGCTGCCATAGCATACACAATATGTCGGCATATGCAACCATTTCGCGTATCGAAAGACGAACCAAAATGAGAAGGGATAGATCCTCGAGGCGAACTCCTTACCAACTGTAGGCTACGTTCACCAATTGCTGAAAAACAGCTAGATGGGAATACTATTGCACTACTTCCCGTCGTCAAAGACAACACTGGACTGAAGTAAGTGGGGAAGGCAAGTAAGAGAATACACCGAAGACCTATCGGGAAGAAAAGAGCAACTAAACATAGAGACTGAAGGGGCCAAGGAAGTCGATCATCCCACAAGCAAAGGGTGGTTCAAGGCAAGGACCAGGCTAGGCTTAAGCCAAGAGCAGAAGAGAAATCCACCAAGAAGATAAACACCCTGTTCGCTGGCAAAGGAAGTTCGTTCTAGGGCTCTATAGGCCTGTTTCCAAAAATTCAAAATCCACCAATGGATAAATACTGGCATTGCGTATAGGTGTTATGACTCAAAGTTTGTCGATTCCTTGCTCTCTGAGCCAGCCCTCAAAATCCTCCTTCTGATCAAAAAGTTCCTTGTCGTAGTTGCCCTCCAGCTTTCTTATCTCCTTCACAAGTTCCGGATACTTTGCAACAGCCTTGTCCATATCCTTTTCAAATTCACCGCTCATCCTCCTCAGCTCACCTAAATCAATATCTACGTCCAGTAATCTGACCAGCCTCCTAATCACTGCCTCAATGGCCTTTGGGTTCTTGGTTTGCACATAAATCGGTATTTCAGCGACAAAGTTTGTTGTCTGGATTCCTTTGTCTTTTGAAAGCTCGTTGAGTAAAGTAGTTATGCTAGCGGGACCCTCATAGTTTGTGAATCTGACATCATAGGCCTTAAGTTTCGTCTTAAGTCCTCTACTGGATACAGAGCACGATATTCTTGGTTCTCTTGTGTGGGGAGTTGGCCCGGCAACGCTACCGACAAAGTACATTTTTCTCACCCCAAATTTCTCTCCCAATTTGAATATGCAATTTGCGTACTCATCCCATCTAAGATTTGGTTCTTTACCGCAAAAAAGTATTACATCCCCTTTCTCACTTGCGAAAAATTCATTTTTCGGGTATGCAAAGTCTGCCAAGAGGCCGTTTCTTATCTTGACATACGGCCTAAACTGCCATACCTGTTCCATCGTTCCAGGCAAATTGAATATGTAGAATTCCCTTGGGTCTATCTCAGCAAATTTCTTTGCTCCTAATTTGTCCGTGAGATATCTTATTGTGTCCGTAGAGACACTTCCGCCATCCATCCATCCTGAAAAACCCACCACCAAACTTGGTTTCGTAAGATTTGGCTTTCCCTGAATGGTAAGACTTTTCATTTCTCCCTTTCTTGTTCCTCTCACTTATTGAATAAATGCTCTTGCCTTGTTGATCTGAGAAACTCCGAACGCCAACAATGCGTGGCGACCTTCTCACTGCAAGAATCCTCAAATCAAAACCTGCGCTTGTAGAGACCGGCAAACAGTTCCTGCCTTCACACTATTTCCTGATAAGCCTTCCCTACCTTATCAATAAGCTTCTTGAAATCATCCCAGTTGCCCTCGTGAAGATAGAACCGTAAGCCTTGTTTTGTCCATCCTTTGTAGCTCTCGCTGTCCACCATATTCTCAAGTCCAGTTTCTCATCGTCTATGAGGAAGGCGACGAGTTCTCTGACATCGGTAAGTCAATCCTTCCTATCAATCAGTCCTATCGAGAGTAAATGAAAGCCCCCACCATTCTCTTTTAGCCACGCTTACCCTTCAAATCAAGGCAGAAGACAACGCACTTTCCTTGCTTATGGGTTCTTTCTTTATCGTCGCATTTACTGGTGCATAGAATACAAAGGCAGCGATCTATGTGTTCCCCCCCCTTGAGCTTGAACTTCTTGATATAGTATCTAACGGTGGCGGGATCAACGCCGATTTCTCTCGCAATGCTCCCCGTTCCTCGTTTTTCGGCTAATCTCCTCGCCAGGAAAGACTCAAGAGATTCACCTAACTTAGCCTCTATCAAGCTCCGCTTATGTGATGGCATCAGACTCCTTTCAATAGGCTGGACGAACGCCACTCAAGCCGTAAGTATTTTGTCATCGGAAGCCTCAAGCTTTGTCCCTATGAGCGTACCCTGAAGTAGGTTGGGTAATTTGTCACTACTCACCGTCCATAGGTGTGTGAAAATTTTTCCCCTTTATTCTATCCCGCCTGCCTTTCAGCAATGTCGCCTACAATTGGCAGCTTGTATTTCTCACCCTTGTATGCTTTGAACATTAGAATCAACCAGAGTATAACTATCAATAGCCATACCAAACCTGCGAGTGCCCATCCCAGGAATGGTATCCACCCCAGTATCCAGCCCAATACTGACAGCGGTAGAAATGTTAACAGAGACTGGAAGGCATGGAATCGAACAAATTTATTCTCTTTCTCCAACACTAAGAAGACAATGCCTGTTACCCAACCCAGCACATAGCATAAAAGTCCTGCTAAATTCTCTTCCATGTTCATGGACGTTTTTGCCATTGCACTTCTCCTTTTGAAGAATTCTTAGAATGGCTCGCTCACGAGAACACCTTTACGTTACCACTGTTTCCCGTTCTGTCAACTATTCGAGTTTTTCCCTTACCCCTTTCGTGGTGGTCTTAATCTGGCTATTTCCTCGTTGACTCTCTTTATTCGCTCGGATGTGGGGGGGTGTGTGCTGAGGAGTGTCTCAACAATCGATGGTTCTCTTTTTTCCATCTGCTTTATTTTTTGCAGGAACTGTGCTATACCGTCGGGGCTGTATCC
>SDBS01000945.1_pt1 | contig 29191 bp, 53 predicted proteins | sample 2277091 | NCBI WGS metagenome assembly SDBS01 (sample SAMN10404972, study PRJNA504765) | marine sediment metagenome | isolation source: marine sediment core GS10_PC15, 163 cmbsf | place: Arctic Ocean: Southern Knipovich Ridge | collected 2010
GTCAATGTAATAAATCTTAGCAACTGCTGGAGGATTAGACAGAATAATTCTAGCCTTCGCATCCCCCATGAGTTTCTGGGCTGCTTGGAGTGTGCTGTCTACTCTGATAATAGCCTCCCTTATGGCAACGTAACGCTAGGCGCAGTGAATCCTCGTATCCCCTCTAACTCCTCAATAGCAGCGTCATACTTTGCCTTGCCAGTCAGGTAGGTATCAGAGTATACTCTAGCACCACCTTTATTTATCTGATTGAGATACTTGGGTGATTTGTTCATCAGGGCTTTACCAGCCACTAAATCAGCAAATAATCCCTCAAGTTGAAACGATAAAGTGTTACTGACAAACCTGACATTATCATTATCTGTGGTAGCATCCGCTAGTGGAGGCCAGAAAGTAAGAGGTGCAATGGCACTCCCAGATATAGTTCTCTGGTAATCGGCAACATAAATCCCTCTCACACCATCTATGGTGAACTCCTGCCCCTTATAGAGAGTACCACTTGATTGAATATCATCAACATTTATCGCCTGTAATCCAGCAGCATAGCCAGAAGAATTGTTCACCTTTCCTAATAGTGTAGTAAGCTGTGAGAGCTTATGGCGACAGGCAAAGTAAACCCAGACTTCATCCCTAGCACTTGTGTTCTTGGTATTGTCTGGCTCACCCTCCACCTTGAGACGGATTATCTGTCCTTCCTGCTCTTCCCATTCACCCGTTTCTAGATAAGAAGGTGGGTTTTGGAGGATAGGGTATTCTATCTTGTTAATCCAGAGATAGTCCATTACCCTACTACCTAGCGCACCATCTGGGTTTTGCGGTGCTCTGATATTGATTTCTCTCCTATCAGTACATCCTTTATTGAACATCTGATAAGGTTCATTTCCATCAGGGAATATATCTGTTGAGAGTGTCAGTTGTGTCTCATCTACATAATCAGTAACCTCTGCCCATGTTCTATCCTCTGAGTTATATACCCACTTGCCCACATCGGTAGCAAGGAACTGATCGAGTGTAGTATCTACCAAAGCTCCCGTGGTATCCCCATTTGCAGTTCCTCTTCGTGACTCAAGATTAAACTCAAACCGAAGTATATGCGGATGATATTGTGCTATCTCCCGTAACCCCTCAGCGATATAGAGGGTCAGTTCGGTATCTTCCCAAGTAGCATTGGAGGTGTCTTGTAATTTCTGAGAAATTAGGTCAATCATTGTTGCATAGGTTTCGGGGTATGCCATTATTTCTTATGCCCTTTCTTAGATTTATAACTCTTCTTAGAACCTTTATGTGGCATTTATACTTACCACCTTCACAAATCTCTCTATAGTCTCACAAGGTTTATCTAATGCGACTTGCAATGTCATTAACTTGTCCCTTCCTATATTCTTCGATTATTTCGCAGGGCTTGTTTATTGGTTCAGAATGGTAACACTTGTGGATATTACAAGAAGGCTGTATGTCCCCGATAATCTTAGCCTTACCTACCTCGACCTTCTTCTGGGTGAACACGGCACGGGCTTCTGACTCTGTATCAAAGTCCTCAAGTGTTCCATCACTAGCCATAACCCGATACCGCATTAGAGACCTCCCTTTGGCTAAATCCCAAATAAATGTCTTTCCTGTTGATAATGAAGAGCTACCTCTGCTGGGCTTAACGCCTTGCTGTAGATTCTAGCCAGAGCTATCAACCCATCAAGGTCTCCAGCTAAGTCCTGTCTAGCCCCCAGAGTAACCTTATTAGCGTTGGTAGTTACAGCCCCTGTACTTACTTCAGATATGTCCTCCGCACCATTGATATAAATGTAGCTCTTAGCCAAATCATAGACAGCAACTATATGATACCAAGTATCCAAAGTAAGTGTAGTGAGTGAGGCTATGTCATTACCAGTTGTTCCATAAGGAACGAATGTTAGAACACCAGTCGTAACTACAAGCTGATAGGCAACTTGCTTCTCAATTATTCTACCAGCAGCAACCCTAACATCCTCATTATACCAAGCCTCCAGGGTGAAAGCACCTGTGAGAGCAGGTACACCAGTTCCGCAGTCTACCCAATCGTCAGTTCCATCAAAGTCCAGAGCCCAAACTCCACTGTTTAACTGCGACCAAGTAGCAACAACAGCACCATCGTTACCTCGCCCTGAAAAGTCATAAATAGTGCTCCCAGTTCCAGGTAAACCTGGTAAATAGAGAACACACTCATTTGCTAATGGTGACCCCCTATAGAAACCTGTCTTGGAGTTTATTCTGGCTCCAAGGTTAAGTCGTCTTCTGACCATAGCTTGCGTTACCATAATCTCTCCTATGTTAAGTAGGTGTATCTAACACCTTCGCCACTGGTTATAGCGTCAATCCAGACATCAGCTAGGTCATCTATCTCAAGAGTTATTACATCTCCCGCATACAGGATAATGCCATTACCAGTTGCTATGGTAGCATCTACACTCTCGGCTCCAACAGCAACAGCATTTGTATTGTCTGTTTGTGCTTGGATGATAACTATCTTGGCTGCTGTTGCAGAGGCTAGAACTTCATGATCACCACCAGAAGAGATTGTTTTGACACCATGACCTATGCCAGTCTTGTCGTGCCCAGTTCCCCTGACAACTATCGGAACATTGATAACATCACGGTCATACCACCTGATAACTAATGAGGCACTCACTGACCCCATGCGGATAAACCTGAGGTTAGTGAGGATGGAACGCATACTGTCACCCAAGATATTTAGCATATCATCTGGGTAAAGTAGCGTGTCCGAACTTGTCGCATTATCACCATCATTCCTGTAATAAACAGGTGCAGTCTTAACGGTGATTACGGCTTGTCTAGCCCCTAGAAGTTCAGATGCTGCCAAAGTGGGGCTGGCACTGGAGAGACCTATTGAAGTCCCTGCTACTGTTAGAGTGGACTCGTCAACGATATTAAGAGCCATTTGATTTTACCTCCTACTTCCTACTACCTCCGCCTCTAAATTGGCGTGAGGTTACTTCTTGGGTTTTACTATCGGGCCTGTAGCCAAATCACGAAGTTCCTCTTCAGTCATTGTGCGCATCATATCGTATGCTGGTGTACCAGGAGTCTTAGGGGTTTCTCCTCTTTTCATAGCGAGGGCAACTCTAGCTGTCGTTTGTTGGTTCTTTGAGGTAGCAGGACTCACATTCCCTCCGCTTTTACTTTCTTCATTGTTGAAAACCTCTTGCCCTCTGGCTGTTTCTTGGCTTCCTTAACTATATTACCAATAGCCTTAGCAGTATTGGATTTCCCTCGCTTGCTTTGGGCTATATCTCTCTCTTCCTGAACTAAAGCAATGTGATCTATCTCTTCCTGCTCTAATGCCCCTTCACTGATAACATAAGACGGATGCCCGCCTTCTACCTTACTTGGGATTAGCTGGCTCGGAGCTAGACTCCCGAACTCTCGGCGAACAGGATTTAATACACGAATACCAATACCCTTACCACGCATCCATTCAGCGTAAGACATATCTTCAGGTTTAGTTTCAAAGTTCATTACATATCCTCTGGTTCTATTAGTTTACCTTGCCTCGTAAGGTTTCTGTCATAAAGTTCGTGTGGCTTATTCGTTAGATGATTATGAACACTTTGGGGGATACCACTATCGGGATGGAAAGCCTCTGTAATCACTGCCTTTGAAGGGGCTGAAACCAGTGGCATAGCTACATAGCCACACTTCGGACAGTATTCATCCTCATCAAATTTATCCATAGGCTTCAACTTCTCAAACTCAAGACCACACTGGTTACATTTCCATTCATATACTGGCATAAGCATATCCTCTGGTTCCAGTATTCGTTCTTCAGGTGATTCACTAGCATCCTCTATTGGGTCATTGCCTCGGCATCCCATGCTTCCCTCTTGATGGGAGGGGGAAGTTAATCCCCCTCCCTGTTTGTCCTAGTCACTAGGTCTAAAGGAATGTCCACATTTCCGACACTCAGTAACACTTTCGGCACTTAGAGTGCCGCAGACGGGACACTTCTTCTTCTCTTCTGGCATATCTTCCCTCCTCATTCAATCTGGAGACCTATCATAGCGTCTCCATAGTTACCAGAGTACCATAGAATCCCAGCTCTCTGGTTGGCGTTGGAGCTTTCGTCTCGCATGATTATTGTGCCGTTGGTATGGAATACAACATCCCTATCATTGGCAGCAGCCCCAGGCCAAGTGCTGTTAATCCAGCACCAATGCGGGCCACGAACCTTACCCCAAAAGTAATAGCCATTGGAGATAGCTCTTCCAGGGCAGACCGCAAAGTGGTCATAACCAGACCCAGCAGGAGCCCTGATATTACCCCAAGGGCTAGGATAGGTATGAATTGTGTTGCCAAGTGCATCAATTTGAGTGAATGGAGCGGTGACATAAATCTTATAGGTGTCACTCACCTCGGCATCACTCTTCCAGATACTTCTGATGTTATCACCACCAGATGACCTCGGCTGTACGCAATACCCATCTTTGAAATAGTCCTTCGCTCTGGCATTGGTAGCATCAGTCATAGTGTAATCTACATCGCCAACAGCAATGGCAGCTACCAGAGCCGACTCAGCAGTATCTCCTGAGACTCCACTAAGGTGCTCATAACGATTAGCAGCAGCGGCTAGGATATTAGTAATCGCTGCTCCTGCTTTACAGAGCCGATATAGGCTGCCATCTTGAGTCATACCTAGTACGCCAAGCCGAAAACTCTTGGTGCTTACATACTCAGTTACAACCGCCCTCTCACTTAATGCTGCAATATATGGAAAACTCATCTTTCCTCTTCCTCCTTATTTTTTACCATGTTTCTTGCTCATGTGCCTTGAGAGTCCTATATAACTCTTTACAGTCACTGAGCAATCAGGTTCAGGACAACTAATTCTGTCCTTACTGGTATTAAGTTTTACCTCCCCCATCGCTCCCTTCAGGTTTCTAGCCTGTTCCTCAAGGACTTTTACCTCAGCCTCAATCTCAGCTTTGGCTTCTTCACTCTCCACCGTAGCTTCCTTTAAGGCTTTAGCTTGCTCCTCAAGTTCCGTAACCTTCTCCTGTGCCTCAGTCAACTCCCCTCGCCCTGGCTCTTTACCTGGAGGCCAGAGCTTGAACCCCTTCTTAGTGTAGTAATTCAGGTGCCAGGGGTCGGCTGGAAGTGGCAGGGTCGGTATCCACACTACTTCCCCATTTACTAGGTCTGATAGTGGGCGGTAATATATCCGTGTTTCCCTCTTCCTATTCAGTTTCGGGTCATCGATGTCTGTAGGAATTTGTAATACCACGATTTTACCTTCCTTTTAGTTTATTTGTCTCGAAGTTGCTGTTCAAGTTCCCTGATACGCTCTTCAGCAATGTCAAGTCGAGTCCTCTTAAAAAATCCTACGAAGTGGGGACTGCATATTCAAAAAACATATCCCTTCCGTAGCCGCCATCTTCCTCTACCATCGCATAGTCGTGAACGATACCGATTTCCCAACCACGAAGTGAGTCATCGTAGACAACCCAATTCTCTGGCTCATAGCTCACTACATAGATAAACGTCTCCTTGGAGTAGACAGCCCCATGAGTAGTAGTGGTAGCCAATAGTTCGATATTACCATCAGCAATCACTGGGAGATTGTAGAGCTTTAAGTTGCCTACCCAGTAATCCCTTAAAGTGGCAAGCATGAACTCTTCAGGGAAGTTGCTTGTCGATGGGTCTGAGAATTTATCTACCAGGATATGCAGGGTGTATGGGTGAGCCACATAAATCATCGGCCAAGGGGCGGGTTCAGCTTGACCCTTTAGTTGCGTAACAGCAGCCAATAAGTGTCCGAGTGTAAAGGTTGTGCCATCAGCACCCACAGTGTTGTCAAGTCCGCTAAACAGAGCCAAACCAGACTGGTCTAGCTTTTTGCCCATACCATTACCGATAACTTTACCAGCAGCTCGGAACGCTGACTCTTTCAGTTGGTTCCGCAGTTTCTTGGTAACAATAACCTTGGCACCAACCTCATCGGTAGTGTGTGTCGTTCCAGTGATGGTGAGAGCTTGGGCATTAGACATATCCACACCGTCAATCAGGTCGTCCACTACTATGTTCCCAAACTTTGGAATGTAGATACTCTTTTCGCCTTGCCCAATGGTCATCTTATTGACCGTATTCGTAAATACGGCTTGGTGTTCATCAATGTTGTTACTCCTCTTACGAGGGGGTTAGTCATTTCTGCTAACCTCTGCATATCGCTATGCAGTTCGGACTATATCTTCTCTTTTAAGAGTCTAGCGTTAAGTCTCTGAGGCCGAGTAACTGTATGCTTGGCTGCTTGAATCTCGTATATGATGTTTATTTGTTCTTTGGTATAAACCCTCTTACCATTAGGCAAAGCATTAACATCAAGTCGCTTCCGCTGTTCGCAGAATCTATAGAGTAACAACGCTTGCTTATGTTTTTGTCCAGTAAGGTAAGGCATAATAGCTGGTAAGAATGTCAATAACTTAGTCATATTAAGTATTAACACATCTTTAGTAGTAGACCTCTTGCCTTTCCTTTGGGCGACATGAGGGTTTGCCCCTATTCTCTGGCATATATCTACGACTCTTTCAACTATAGCCCAATCGTTATTAGTAATAACTACCCTTGGGGATGCACTTCCCTTGTCCCTTGGGTAATCAATTCTGATTGAACCTTCGCCGTCTACTATGCCAGCGAGCCAAGCCTTTTCTATTTCAGTTACTTTCGCCTGCTGATTGTCCCCACTGTCGGATTTTTGCATATCAGCACCTCCAGATACACGGGATTTTCCAGCATCAAGCTAGATTTTACATACCCAGAACTCTAGGTATATCGTGCCGTAGCTACCATTGCTACTGAACCAGCAGCAAGGTCGGCAGCAGTTGTGACAGCCATATCACTTCCTCCTTAATTAAACATTTAAAAACCGCTGACGGGCTTTCTGATATTCCTCTCTACTTATCAACCCACTCGCAAAGGCTTGGTCATAATCAGCCATAGTGCGGAGGTTAGTTGCTGTCTTTCCTGTACTTGCAGCTTTAGCCCTTTGACCTTTTACGGGACTACCAGCGGTCTCTTCCTCACTTTCCTCTTCCACCTTCGGTGATTTGGAGGCTATAGTCTTCATCCTATCGAGGTTGTAAGTTGTACGACCATCCTTGTCCGTGTCAGACCCTATCGAGAGAAGTAGGTCAGCAGTCAAGCCACTTTCCTTAGCTAATTCTTCGGCTATTTTTTCTGCCTTGGTTTTAGCCATTTCATCTATGTCGACTTGGTGCTGAGTTCTCTCCTGATTAAAGTCCGAGCGTTCCTTGGATAATGCCAATCTATCATCCTCGTTCGTGTGTTTGAGCTTGAGTCCATCAATGACTGGGGTATTCCCTTCGGCGTCCGTCATCTCTTTCTCCCGCCTTGCCTTTCTGTCTGTCTCGGCAGCAGTTTCAAGACCTGTGATTCTAGTTGATTGCCCATCAATCGTCCTCTTGAGAGTAGTGTTCACTTCAAGAGCACTCTTTAGGTCACGTCCAAGGGGTGCTTTTCCAGCGTTTACCTTGTCATCAATTTCCTGTTGGGTGAGGTTGAAGATTTCCTCCGTTGTTTCTGGTTTTGCTTCTGGAGTAGTTTCGGGTTCGCCTTCAGGAGTCGTTTCCTTGTCCTTAACAGCTACGCCAGTTTCGTCCTTCTTCTTTGCCATGATTCCTCCTTGTTTTACTAAATAAAAAAAGCAGTCCAAACCCTTTCGGATTCAAACTGCCTCAGTTGTTCTGTTACAGTTACTTTATTTAGTTGTTAATGTACTTACTGTTTTATCTTCATTTTAGACATTAAAATTCTTTGTGCTTCTCTAACAGCAACCTCTCCATCGGTTAGCCTTCCCCCCACAGTGTGCATAGAACTTTGAAATTTCAATCCTAGTTCAGCCTCATTCCTTTTCAATTTTAGGTAAGGTAAGATTGCTTCAATGAATAACTTCGCCCTATTAGAGACAGCTACCCAATGCCATTGAGTCTGCCAGCCCCTAGATTGTAAATCCCTTTTATGCACAGAGCCACCAAAGTGAAACTTAAGTAGGCTAGGGATATATTCGTTAGCCATTTCCAAACTAACCCTTAGGGAGTGTTGCCCATTGCGGTCTGTCCTCTTTACTATCTGGACGCAACCCTCACCATCAAATATACCAGCCATATAAGCTAACTCTGTCTTTTTCATAACTTAATACTCTTTGTTCCTTCCCTCTGTTCAATCCTGACTGGTTCTCGATACTCCATAAAAATCACCCAGTCATGTCTGCCAAACTCAAGGCGACGCATCCGTTCTATTAGATTACGTTCCTTATCACTTACCAACATATCAGATAGTTTTGTTTCTGTCAAGTCTACTGTCCTAACCTCGCAAACAATTCCCTAAGCATTTCTCTGAAAGCCCTCTCTCTCTCAGCTACATCTTCAAGGAATCTTTCACTCGGAGTTATTCTAGCACGCCTTCTTTTCTCGGTCATTGTTCTAGTCCATATCTCAACTGAAACACCCCACTCATCCAAGTTAGGGTTCTCCAGTCTATATGTGTCTTTATCCATTTGATTTGTTAGTTTATTGTAAACCCACCACTTCTCAAAGATTTCCCTAGTTGGAACTTTGCTTAAATCTTTGAGTTCCTTGAATATACCAAAGTCTACTAACGCTTGATGGAATTCAGGATTGTCTTGTAAGAACCAATCATCCACATAATAACCTACGCCCTCAAGCCAGTCGTCAGGTTTCTTAGGTAATGTATAGTAACCAACATAGGTTTCAATTTGTTCTTCAGGGAATCCCTCAATTCCGTAGGCATCCCGTCTGCGCCTAGCCTTAGCATAATCAACATCCGCTAATAAGTATCCTTGCCTAGCTTCTGCCCCATCTATAGCGTTATACTCATCATCCTGAGTAGCCCACTCCACGTTTATCCTCAATACGTTTTCATTCCAATCAGAGCCATCATCCGTTAGAAGTTCATTATCCAAAGCCCACTGATTAACTTCTGGATTATCTAGCAACCAGACCTTTGCCTCCGAACTGCCTGCTCCAAACTCATCTATTGTTTTACCCCTATCAACCCACTTCTCTATACCCTCTGGTGAGGCATCATTGTCTATTGCTTCTATACGTCTGAGATTAGCCACCCACTCAGGATTATCTTCCTTGAGTTTATCCCTTACCTCTTTCCGAACCTCACTATCCTCTATATACACATCGGATTCGGAGTTGCCATAATTGTCATATAATGTGTCCAACTCAAAGTTTGCTTGCTGTAGCTCGAACTTCTGAGTAAATAGTTCGTCATACTTAGATGGGTCTTGTTGGAAGGCATTGATAGCCTGCGGAGGAATGTTATATTTATCCATGAGCTCAAGAAGTTCTTTGGCACTTTCTGGATTTTCAAATGATCCTATCTTGCCCATTAAGTACAACCAAGCCTCAGCATCTGTGTTTAGTTGACGATAGAGTTTCCTTGCTCCAGCTTCCTCATAAGCAAAGTAAGGTACAAGAAGATTCTCAGCATCCAATATGGCAACAGCAAAGGCTTGTCCGTCTTGCCTGACCTTATTCTCACCTTGAGTTCTAACAAAGTTATGAACCTCTGTGATAAAACTACCCACATCAAAGTATTCTGCTTCTTCACCCACTACAAATTTCTCAAGGCGACCAATCCTACCCTGAAACTCATTCAATTCAGATTTAGTATCAACACCAAATACCTTGTCATAACCAGGGATTAGTTCCGTATCTAATTTGTGTTCTTCAATAAGTCGCAATACTTCTTGTCTGGCTTTCTCAGAGGATAGAGTAGTAAACTGACCAAGAACAAACATCTTTGCTTCTTCTAACGGATTATCTTCTCGCCACTTGCTACGGGCTTGAGATACCGTGAGACCTGAATATAGCTCTTCTCTTACCTTGAATTCGGATAAATCTTCATAAGGCTTAAAGTCTTTCTCCCACTTGTTCTTTAATCGTCTAATCTCAATATCCTTACCTTCTAAGTAAAAGAATAAAGTCAACCAATCCTTCTCACCTTCAACCACATTATTGAGTTGTCTTAAAACACCTGGAGTGAAAACTGACTTCAATTGATTCCAGCCAGACTTCATCATTCTCTCATCACCAGTCGTGAAACCGATTATAAAGTCCATCACAGCACCAGGAGCTTCTAATGCAGGGAATTCACCTCCCGCTACTCCAGCTAAATATCTTAGTGAAGTGAACCCAGTATACTCCCACGCCTTAAATCTTGTCTCTTCCTTTATCCATTTACCCAATCCTGTTATGAGTATATAGAGAAGGATGGCTTGATACGTCTCCCCCCAAGGTGCTCTAGTAACCTTCTTCCCTGTTGCTTTTTCATATTGAGTATACACTTGAGAAGGTCTGCGAGATACCCACTTGGTCATTAACTCCATCCAATTCTCAGTCCATGTAGTGAGCATTGAGAAAACCCTACCAACAGAGTTTTGGGAAAGTTGGAAGCTATTCATCTTGGTATAGAGATATTGCGTATCGGCAGCGACCTCATCACCTCTATCTATCCACACTTGTCTATCAGCATTCGGTAATAAACTCTTTGCCTCTGAATAACCAGCAAGAAAAGCGTCCGATACATTCTGTTGGTCTGCCTTGCGGAACATCCAAAGAGCAGTTTCCCTGAACTTATCACCCCACCTACTTCTGAATGAGTCGTCAATACCTGGCAGGAACGCAGTCTTACGGGAACGCAACACAAGAGACTCTGCTAACACTGCCTTGCCTTCTTTAGTAAACCTCAACCTAATGCCATTAGCAAAGTGGACTGGCCCTACCTCTGCCATAATGAGAGTATGCTGACCTAGATTTCTGATAGCAGAGGTGGGTTTGAAGCCTAGCCATAAAGTATATAATGTGCTAGTAAGATTGTAAGAAGCCCATCCAGAGACATTCCCCTTGCTTAGAATATTCGCCAAACCCTCACCCTTCGGCAACTTCCTGACAACTTCAGCCAACTCTTGTATTGTGTTATTTAACCCCTTATCCAACTTAGAAGGTTCTCCCGTCATACGCCTTGAATAATCCTTGAGATAATCCCTGATTAACGGAGGACTCTTGGGGTCATTAGCAATAGCAGCTATTCTCTGCAAAAAGGGTTCGTAATGTAACACCTTTAGTTGTCTTGCCTCATAAGCACCCGCAGCAGCAAACGGGTCTTCCACTAATCCCACCATCTTTCCCAACCTGTCTTGTAGGAACGGATTAAAGATTGTCTTCGCAGTCTTATCCTCCATAGCCATCGTCATTTCTGGAGATAGCGGATGTTCTTCTTTAATCTGTTGAGTTATATCCTCTTCAAAAATATGAGTCACATAATTCTGTCGCCTCTTTGATTGGGGAAGGTCTAAATCATTTGCCCACTTATCAAAGAAACCTCTAAACCAATTGACAGCACGCTTCTCATCAAAGGTTAAACCCACAATACTACCAGGATTTTCCAATTCCCTGAAAACCAAGTAACGTCTATCCTTATCAACTAATTTTGACATCTCATTCAATTTCTTTTGGAATGTGGCACGAGCTTCTCCCAATTCAACCTCTGCTCTTTGTATCCCCTTCCATAATGGATAGAGTCCCATCTTCTCAAAGACGTGACGACTCGGTCTTATCCTCTCTTTTGCCCCAATATCTTTAGTGAACACAGTATTATCAACGGCACCTTTCGCCAGAGGTCTATCGGGGTCAATAGGAACACCACCTTCTTCAACAGGAACTCTCTCTTCTGCAAACCCCAACTCCTCCCACGCAACTTCTGCGGGAGCAGGAACTTCTTCTACTGCTGGGGGCTTGAATAACTCACGCTTCTCTGCTAATTTAGTCCTAGCTTCCTCTAAAGTGTTAGCAACGAATGTAGTCCTAGTTTGCCGAACATCAGTAAACATCATCTTAGAAGGAATATCCTCTATACCCTCTTGGATACCATCATATCTAACCTCTAGTTCATCAGCGATTGCTATGCCTTCGGGTTCTGTTCCCCTATGGACTATTGGTTCTGCTTCAGCCACAACTTCAGTGACTCCCCTCCTCTTCTGTAACTCTCTTATGCGGAAGTTGGCAGCTTCTAAGTCAGCTTGAGCCTTTGTTTTTGCCTCACCTGTTAATGTTGGTATCTCTCTCTCTAAATCATCTCGGAATCTCTCCCATGAAGCTAACTCAGTTTCTATTGTAGGTTCAACTTCAGGAACAATTCCAGCCTCTTCTCGCATTTTGTCAAAGTTATGTTCCCAAACTATCTTATCCGCTTCCGTATCGGGTTTGATTTCCTTTTCTAATTCCTCTATCTTGACTTCTTCCACTACATCTTTAACAATCTGTTGGACTTCTTTATCTGCTATGATTTCATCCCAAGCCCTTTTCTCTGCCTCATCTTCATTTAATCCTTCGTTAATAGCATCTCTTATTGATTGGTCGAAGGAGATTCTCTGTTTAGGTGCCATCCTATCCTTGACTCTATTCTGAACATTAGTAAGGACATCACCACCAGCACCTAATCCGATACCAATTATCGCACCGATAGCGACAACCTCTTTCATCTCAGCATCCCAGACTATCTCTTCACCTAAAGCCCTCCGTTGAATAATCTCCTGATAATATTCCTCACCAGCTTCGCTTAAACCCGTAAAGAATACCTTCCCCCCAATTGTTACAGTCCTGACCAAGCCCTTAGTGATTAACCCTTCGAAGACCCTTGTAGGAGTCGGTGCAAACGCTAGGGCAAATTGAGCAGCATCTACTCCAGCTAGTTTGAGATTATTTATAAAGACTTCTCTAGCAGCTTGAATAGCCTCTTCATCACTTAATCCCTTTAATCGAGCTTCGTCAAAGGCAGAACCAGCTTCTAACGCTGATTCCATCGGTCTTGAGAAAAGAGTAGTCCCTAAGACTTCTAACATGAATGTACCAAACCTTCCCAATCCTAATGCTGCCCCAGCAGCCAAGCCCACTTCTTTTCCTAACAACATAGGTGGGATTAACGCCATAGTAAACGTCACAGCTCTTGGAGCTTTGGTTGCCCACCATCTGGGATTGTAAAGATGAGTCCAGTCAAACTCTCCTAAAGTATCTGGGGGGCCTTGTAATTGTAAGAACTCTCCAAACTCCGACAATCCTTGTCCACCTTTTTGATAACCTACCCAGTTAAACTCCTTCCCAATCCACTCATAAACCTTACCCGTGGTTCTTATCACATCACCCCAACCAGCCTCAACAGATTTCCAAGTATCCCCTATCCTGTAACTGTAAGGGACGAATTCCCCCCTTTCATATCGACCTACATGAACCCCTTTATCATTTGAAACATTACCTCTGGGGTCAACAGTAACTAATTGTCTTACCCCATCAACTTCCATAAAGAGTCGTTCAGTAGCAAAGATATTGCGTTGATCTTCCCACGAAAAACCAATGGCTAAGAGTAGGTCTTGGGTTTCTTTAGTTCTCCCCTTAATCCGTATCTCATCAAGAAAGCCCTCGAAGTCAGTCTCAACGAAATTAATAAAGTCCTCAAGCTCCCTTTCAGGAAAGATGGCCTGAATCAAACTTTCAAACTCTTCAATCTTCCCTTCTTGAACGTCACGCCCTTCAAAGTATGTAAATACACTTTCTATGCCCTCAACGGGAACTCGAAGATGAGTCAGAAATTGTTCAATCTGTTCTAGTGGAACGTTTCGCCCATAGAGGTCTTCAATAAACTCTTCAGGAGCTACTCTGAACTCCCGCTCAAGTGCAGTTAACACCCCTTCGGCAGTTGTTATCTCTGGAGTAATTTCCTCTCCCACTGCCTTCCAAGACTCAATCCCAACCCTATCAGGATAGATAACCGTAACCAAAGAGGCTATGTCTAGTTCTTCAATTGGAGATTCAAAAGATGGCTCAGGTTCTGGAGTAACCTCTTCTCTCTCAAAACGAACAGCCTCAAGTTTTCTTAGCTCTTCCATTATCTCCTCTTACTACTTAATCAGTGGCTTAGTGAATACAAAGCCGATAGTAAGCATATCCTCCTGACCTGCTTCGTAGCTTTTTCTGTGCCATTCCGACCGACTTTGCAGTTTGGGCAAACCACCTCTCTCCACCTTTATCACAACACCCAAATCTTGGAGTTCCTCAAGCATTGTTATTTCCAAGCCATCATAAGTACCATTGTGGGCTGTTCCCTCTAGAAACTTCTTAGCCCATACCCTTATCTCTTCTTGCTTATTTGGCCCATGACACACTGTTAACATGTCACTTGGCTTTCTCATTTAAACCTCCTACGCAGTATTGGTAGCTTTTGTCTCAAAGCCACCTGCCTTATTCTCCCAAGTGCTGATGGTGTTTGAGGTTGTAGTGCTGCTCTATTTAATATCCTTTGAGATAATTCCTCAAGTTCCTTATCTTTGAATGTTGGCATTTCTCAGCATCTCCTCGATAGAATAAACACCCGAGGCCCTATAGTAATGCTCATAAGAATTACCCTTAAAGTGTACCGAGATAGTGAGAGCATCGGCACCTTCTGACACTTCATACTTCTCTATGTCATCCATTTGGCCTAGTATGCGATGGAAGGCATCCCTGAATATTTGCTTTGTTATCTCTGCTTGTTTAATTGTCATACTTCTACTCCTTCTTTTTCAAGTTCACTAACCCCAGGTCTCTCCTGCTTTCGGGCAGACGGTGCTTTTGGAAGAGTTGGTGCTTGCTCTATCTGTTTTGCTTTAGGTACTTCCATACCAGTTAATTTGCCTAATGCCTCTGCAGTTCTGCCCTCTAGCGTCTGCCCGACCTCTATCAATAGAATCTTTGCTTGATCTCTTAGTTCAGGTCTCTTTTCCGACTCAGCTTGGTCATCCAGAGATTTTGCCATCGTAAAGAGGGCTAGTGCCTTGCTGACCCTTTGGGCTTGTTGAACCATATACTTCTCAGAGACATCATCGGAGTCACGGTATTTCAGGATAACTTTTCTGATACTCTTATCATCCATCCACCTCTGAGCCATATCAGCCAGACCATAAGAGGCTGCTATTTCTTCAGGTAAAGCAGTGAGATACTCAAAGTTTATAGTGAAGTCACCTTGAAGGTCAGCTTTAGTATAAGTCCGCTTCTTCCCAGTCCTCCCAATCTCAGCAGTCATATCAAACCGAATAAACTGAGACCTGATCTCCTTTTCTAACTTCCTCTTGAACCGCTCCATAGTATGCAATCTCGGAGACATTACCTGCCTACCAGCAGCACCCAATGTAGCAAGGGCAACGTTTGAAAGCTGGAACTGTAGATTGCCCCAATCGGTATGGGTAAGGGTAGCTCGTTGTAAAATCCCACCGAGCATACCCTGAAAGAAACGCATTGCACCAATTATATCAGGAGCTTCTATTGGTATAAGTTTCTCGCCTTCTTGGAGGGCTAGTATATTACCCAATCTATAAATAGGCTTACCTGGTAATTTCTTTCCACTCTTACTCAGAAGCTGTTGGGGAGGAGCTAACGATAACATTCCCTGTGTTTGTAAAATGGAGGCAATCTTGTTCAAGTAAGGGTAAAGGGCTCGGCTAGAACTGTAGATAGAATCCCCACGCATCCTCAATGCCCTAGGTGTTGTCTCAAGAAATGTACCCTGTTGGCATAACTCACCCACAAAGGGAGGATATCCTACCAGATTATCGTAAGCATCATAGAAAGTATTGTCCAGAAAGATTATCTCCTCTTTACTGTTCCAATAATCCCACCTTACAACGGTATTGCCTTCCATCGTATAATCGGGATACTCCTCTTCAACCTCAGCTCTACTCAACACATCCCAAAAGGCAAACCAGCTAAAACCTCTTCGACCCAGCCCATAACGGCATTTATACCTATCAAGAGGTAATATATCGGGGTCAAAGCCATTCCGATCCTGTGCCAGTAATACTCTTGAGAATACACCACCTCGAATCCCTATTTGCTCCCAATAGTAGGGGTCAAGACCCGGCATAAGAATATCGTTCTGCCGTTCATCGGCTATGTAAAGGACATCGTGGTAGAAATCCTCAATGATTTTAGTCTGCTTGGTATCCAAAACTTTACCGTCACGCTGTCCGTTTATATCAATAATTTCAAGTGATTCATTCAAGACTGCTAGTACCCTTTCTCCGTAAACCCTCGCATCAGGCAAAGTAACATTCTCAACATCTTCAATGGGGATTCCGTTTGAATCCCTTAATTCATAGGGTTCTGTAGTCCAGAGTTTCTCATCCTCATCCATACGAGGGATTATGTGCTTTTTCCAGTTAAGGTCAGTATCGTTTATCTCGTTCATAATCGCCGTATCAGCGATAGAGGGTTGCACGAATACAGGAGATGATTGTGGTATCGCCCTCTTCTTTGAAATTATACTCTTCTCTGTAATAGGCATTATCTTTCTCCTTACACCGCCCCGTACTTCTCTATATTTTCTTCAAACCACTTGACAAGTAGTTTAGAATAATTACTGCCAGAAACCTTACATTCCCCAACATAAGGGACGTGCATTAAAACAACCTCTGTCTGAGCATCAATCTTCACTATCAAAGCTCCGTGTCTTTCATAGTAGGTGAGGAGTCCAGGATAGCAAACAGCATAGAGTATCCAGATATTCCCATTGAGGGATTGACGTTGCTGTTCATACATCTTTGTTCCGTCTAGCTCCCACATCAAGAGAAAGTCCAGCAGGGTCATCCCCTTATACTTTATCATACTCTCCTAGCAACCGGAGCCAAATCAATATCCCCACCTAATATCCCTACTGGATTAAACTGACTCACCAAATACCTCTCAGCATCCATTAAATGGTAGATGGACTTATTCTCTATTTTATCAGTAGCGTTATACATGTCGTCAAGTTCCCTACTGTAGGACTGCTTTTCTGATATGTAATTCTGACATGTACTAAAGACCTTTTTCTTGCCCAGCTTCTCATAACTATAAACCTTTTGAATACCCGCTTCAACACTGGAAATTAGGGGTTTGTCTATCCGCCAACCTGCTTGAGTATAATCTCCTCTCCATCCATCCTCAGTTTGTGACCCACCGTATCGAGTATCAATCCGCTCTCCCTGTGATAACTCAATCCAATTATTGACATGCTCAAAAGTAGACAGCCCACCCATGACATACTCCCTATAGATAAACAATTCAGTGGTAGCAGGATTCATAGCAGCCCATAAAGCCACAGTATTAGTCGGCCCGAAGTCATGTCCGACATATCTAGGCCAATTATTCGGTATATCAAACGGAGGGATTATCTGAGTAGCGGAATCAAAGGCATTATAAATCATACCAGCAGGACGAGTGAAACGCCCCCTATGAAAGAGGTCGAACTTCCATGAGGGCATAGTAGCCTTCATCCGCTCATATTCCTCAATAGGAAAGGCAGGATTCTCAATAGAGTCAAACTGGATGACATCAATATCTAGGTTAGTTTTATTGAACCACGGGTCATAGAGGTCAGTCTTCACCCATCCCAGGTTATAAAGGCTAGTCGTGTATAAAATGCGTGCTTGGTTAATCAAGGTGCGTCTCTCTACCGCTTCGTGAGTCTCACGCTTGAACATATTTTGACCGCATTCATCCAGAGCAGCCCCCTTAACAGTAGCCGACTCTAATGATTCTGGATTTTGGGCAGAGCCAATAATAACACGAGTTCTAACATCCGCATCAGGAAAAAGAACATAATCATTCTTTTGCCTTTGTTCCTGATTAAACGTAAATATCTTCTCATAGGAATTGTAAGTCCCGTAATGGAAGAGGTCGGCAAACACATAGAGGAATTCTGGCAATAGCTTACGGGTAAGCATAGGAAAGCTGGATGTACCCAAGAGATAATCGCCTGGACCTTTAGTGTGTATCTCCCTGTCTAACCAATGTGGGATATAACAGGTCTTACCTGATTGCGATCCAGCCAACACAACAACCTTACGCTTTTTAGACAGATGCGCCCTTGTCTGACCTCGATGAAGATTAAGGCGAAGAACACCATCCTTTATTTCACGAAAAGGCTTAACTGCTGTTTGCGTCATTCTCTTTCCTGTAATCATCTATTCTAGCATTTGGAAACTTAGCTTGGATTTCTCCCAATGTCTTAAATGAGGCAACTATCTTATCTTTATCAGTTTCAACAAGTTTGAATGGTTTTTTGTCTGCTGGAAAATGAAATATTATCTTCACGCCGAATCCCCCTTAACCTCTAGTTCTTCATGAAATATTCGCTTAACTGCTTCGTAACCCTTGGCGTTCTGGAGTTTAGCCCAAATACGTGTGATCTCTTTATCTGTCATTACATCCCCTCTGTGGGTGCCTCCCGCATATTTCCTTGACAAATTTATATGGCAAACACAGCTTTATTATTTCATCAGGTTCTCTTCCGCCGATGCCACAAGCACTACATCCACAAGTCATCTCTTCTTTACTAGAATATAAACCTATTTCTATATCAAAGAAATGCCAGTCATCTTCACGCTCTACTCTTAAAATTGTCGCATATCTCATTTAATCATAGACCTCAAGAGTAAGCGTAGGCATAGTCAATCTTCTCCAAAATCTCTTCCCGCAACGGAGGACAGAATTATTATCAACGCTTAATTCTGTTTCATAAACCTTCTCACCGTTAATCTCAACAGCACCTTGTTTTATTATCCGTCTTCCCTCACCACGACTTTTACAAGCCCCTTCTTTAACAAGGATAGTAAGTAAATCAACCATCCAGCAATCAGCAGTCTCTACTATTCTCATCTATAAAACTCCCTAATCTTCTGTCTCATTATTTTGAGGGCAGGATCGAGATTTCGGTTGAAAAGACCGCTGGCACAAACCCTGCCCCGATAAAGTGCGCCAGTAATTCAAACCTCCTCAGTTACCTTCTCCTTAACTGGAACTAGAGATTTCGAGTCCTGATAACAGTATGGGACAATAAAGTGCCATACTACCTATTCCCCCACTTCCTCTAATAGGGCTTCAAACTCTTTGGGTGGTATATATACATTACCATGCTTATTAAAACCAGTCTCTTTATGTTCTAGTATCCACTCCACCACATTCTTTAACTGCGCTTTGGCACCATCACGGATACCGTCATTGTAGTAATAGTAAACACCAGGAGTATAATCGGCTTCGGGTTCAGGGCTCATCGCCTTTATCTCTTCATCAGTCAACAACAAGCTCACGTTTCACCTCACTAGATTAGCTTTTAGGTCTATGCTAGGTGATACCCCGTTATTTTATAAAAGCATACACAACATATCTTATCCAGCGTACCATTTACCCAGTTATACCAATGCCCACAAATTGGACACTGTACCTTTGATGATTCCTTTAACTTCTCTTCTGCTGTCAATTGCCTTTTCCTTAAATCAGAATACTGTCAGTTCATCGGTATGTCATCTGCTAGTTCTAACGCAGTGATTTCCCTGAACTTCGGTATAATAACTGTCCTTTCTACACCAGTTGTATCTTTTTCTATCACTATCTTAAATATAAGAGGTCGTCTGTTTACCCGCCATATCTTCCTGATAAATAACCACCGAGGACATAATGCCCTGTACTCAACTAAATGCTTCGAAGCCCACCTGTGCTTGCGATATGACCTGCTGAATATGTACTTAAGCTTCTTCACACTAATCTCCTTTTTGTAGCTGAAAAATACTGTGGACACCACTTATACTCTTCTCTAGAACTCATTTACGGTTATGCCCTCGTTTCAGGGTATCTTGATCGAGTCCTATCTTCAATGCCTCTCCTATCAATCGTGGTGCTTCTCAGACCAGGCCTAGTACCAACCAAGTCATGCTTATTAAGACAATGGCTCCACTTAAACAGCACTCTATTATGTCAGCTTTCATTCTCTCTCTCCTAGTTCCTATTCAGATGTAGCCTCTAAAAAGTCCCCCACCTCATCAAAGGGAATCCCTCCCATTGTCGGATATCCTATCGTCACCAACTTTAAGAGATTCCTTTGCTTTAACGATTCGTGAATCTTCTCTAACTTCCTGCGTTTTATCGGATCAACTAACATGTGAATAATAGCGGGGTATTGCGTTACATCGTGCGTTACACTTTCCAGGTCTTTTGTAACGCTATCAGGGCTTTGCGTTACATCGGTAACGCTATCTCGTAACGCTCTCCTTTCCCTAAACCTCTTCACTCTCTCCTTGGTCTGTTCCTTCTTGTCCATTTGTTACCTCCTTATATTCTCCCTCGATTACCGGTATATCACTTAAGACTATCTCTACACGTGTGATCGTGACTGTCTTCTTCTCAATGTCTATCTTTGTCCGGTCCTTCCTTCCCCATCGGTCAGGGTGCCTGCGCTCTAAGAATGTCATAGCAGGCAACCATTCCTTCTTCGCAATCGCTGATTCACGTACAACATTGACCAATTCAGCCTCAGCTTGAGACTCCGCTCTTTTTAGTGCTTCAGCTAGCTTAATATATATGCTTTCTTCAGAGTCTAAGCCTAGTTCATAGTCTGTTTTAGCCTGTTGGTGCCAGTCCCACAAGGCTTGTTCAGTTATATCACAAAGCTGACAGGCAGTAACGGCGTAATTACCCTTAGCGATAGCGAGAGAGAGAGCCTGAATCATACCCTTATTAAGTTTACGGGGTATTGGACGTTTCTGAATATCCGTAGACATAGCCTATTTATAAACTATACGAGAGGTAATGTCAAGTAAGATTTTGTTTTGGGTTCACGATACCTTAATCCATCCTAGGTCATGTGGGGGACAGTGGGAAACTAAGGTTCTACTAGATACCCCAAGACCCTACACGGTATCGGATAAATTAGGCTCAAAATAAACTTTTAATTATGTTAAGAAAGGTATTGACAAGTGCTTCCTTATAGTGTACACTGTGGGTATGAATAAAGCGAAGAGATTACCGAGATATAAGTGCTTGAGATGTGGGCATGAGTGGATTCCGAGACAAGACGAATATCCACGCCGTTGTGGTAAATGCAAAAGCCCGTATTGGAATAAGAAAAGAAGAGACCGCTTAGAGAGGCTGGGATAGCATTGACTCACCACGGCGATAACTACTGGAAGATAGAGGTAAACGGCAAGGAGTCAGAGATTGGAGAGTTTGAGGGGCAAGTCATACACGAACTAGCGCAACGGCTACTGGAGGAAATAGAAAGGGGATAAAATGGTAACAACTACTAAAGACGAACTCAAGAAGAGATTAGGCGTAACAAGTGAATACATTGGCAAGGATGGCCGTAGATGTTGGCTTACTAATAAGTGCATCGTTCTGGATGCCGACCTTGTTGGAGCTCCAATGCCGGAGCTTCTACGACAGCTTGTCAATATCACCAAAACACCACTGGACATGATTTACCGCATTCAACAAGGACTGGGTGTATATGATGCGGATGGTAAGGACATTCCTTTGGATGCTAACTTCAGACCAACCATAATCCCAAAGGGGTATCAGCTCTTCAACGAAGCAATGGCATGGCTACATAGTAACTACCCTGGTGGTTGGTTTTATGCGGTTGATACAATCCACAAGGCTAACAAATAACCATAATATCAATAAGAAAGGAGATAAGGGAATGAAAGAGAAACTGGAGGCTTTACATAAGGCTTTGCTGGCAGTCTACTCAGATATTGAATTGCAGAATGTGGAAGGTGGCTCTGATGAGCTAAATAATATGGTCATCCAAGCCTTAGAACTTATGGAAAGCTAGAACTCGAAACTCCCTACGGGGAGTCGCTAACCTTGAGCAAGTTAGCCTGATGATGAGAGCTTGAAGGAGAGTGAGAGATGGGAGACAAGTTTCAAGTAGAGCAAGACGCAGTAGGCAGATATCATATCAGTATTGGAGTAGGGAAAATATACAGCTCAAGGGACATTGAAGAGGTTAAAACAGCCCTGGGTCACTATTATGGTAAGGGTAGTTGTCGCTTGGGAAATAACCCTCACTGCCCCTTATGCCGAGCTATCAATGAGGAAGCGGCAGCGATGAAGCGCAAGGCTAGTTAGCTGAAGGTAGGGTTAGAACTCCCTGCCTTGAGGGAACTAGAACAATTAAAAATACCGAGGAGTGCTGAAGGTGAACGAGAGGCTGGATTGGGAGACAAATACAAATCTTCAAGGTGCCAGCTCCAAATCCTAGTGGTGGAACATGATAACACCAGCTCCCCAGTAAGCACCTTAACAGAGAACACTAATAGGAGGTTAGAGAAGATGAAACTAATAGACGAACAGCAACGCTTACTTCTAGTAATGAGGAAGTATGAAGGCAAAGCCCCGATGACATCTATCAACGGATTATTCCACAAGAACACCATAAACGCCTTAAAGAAACTCGGCTTGCTTGAAGTGCCATTGATGGGGGGCTGGTATCTATTAACCAAAGCGGGTCAACGCATAGAGATATAACCAATAGACTATCATAGAAAGGAGTAAGACTATGGGTCTTGAAAAGTATAAAGTTGATGTTCCAGAAGGCAAAAGTGGTGAGTGGAAAGTAGAGAAGTTCACTGTCACTGAAAACGATATGAGAGGAATCTCGTATGCTCTACATGGGAGACCTGTGCCTGCGGGTACATATACCCGCCTGATGAGGGATGGGGCTTGGGACCCGATGATGTCTGACACTCCCGCAGAGATACTTGACCATCTTGATTTTATCTATGAAGCAAAGGGAAGATGTTTGCTAAATGGATTAGGGTTGGGTGTCGTTCTCAAGGCACTTCTGGCCAAGCCCGAAGTTACCCAAGTTGACGTTGTAGAGATAGAACAAGATGTTATCAAACTTGTTGCACCATCTTATAATGACCCACGAGTGCATATATACAATGCCGATGCTTACACAATAGTATGGGATAAAACAGACCGATGGACAGTAGCATGGCATGATATATGGGCTAATCTTTGTTCTGACAACCTAGAGGAGATGACTAGACTTCACCGCAAATATGGACATAAGGTTGAATGGCAAGGTTCTTGGGGCAAAGATTTATGTTTAAGCCAAAGGCGTGGTAATTAGCCAAAGTGATAGGGGGTTAGAGAGATGGCTGTGTGTAAGTTGGCAATATCAAGTTTTATCTTTAATGAGGACTTAGGCGGTTATGATATTGGTGACCTGAAGGACTGCATAGCCTTTGGACAGTGGGAATTAGAATTAGGACATAGCATTGGGTTTTATGGGCAAGATTGGAAATGCTTTATTAAGTGGGCAAAGCACAAACTCAAAGAACTAAATAACCAATAGACTAAAGGAGTTTGATAATTGAATGCTGGGCTACCCGAAAGGGCAGGAGACTACTGGTGGTTTGTCATGTTGAAGTCAGTAATAGCGGGTCTAACGGAAACGTTCCACTAGTCCAGCATTGAGAGATTAAACAAGGAGGGTTAAAGTGAGCAATAATGGGAAGAGTTACTGGTTTAACGAGATATTTGATGAAACCCGTAGAATAGTAGACATATCCTACGAGATGCAAAGCTTGGCAAAGGCTTTTGCGAGGACTGGTAACATTGGGGCTTACGAGGAGTTATCTCAGAAAGCAAGTGAACTGTTAGCCTCTCAAAAGGTTATAACCCAATCTGTTGGGGCACACTGCAATGAAGAGTTTAAGAAGTCACAAGAGCAAACAACCTTAGTCGTGAAAGCAGCTTTAGCTGGTATTACTTTAGTAGAACATAAGGAGGGTTAAGGTGATGGAGCACAATATAGATATACTTCCTAAATGGGCGCAAAGGCAAATAGACAAAATGGAGCAGGACATAGAAGAGACACGTGATAAGTGGAAACAGAAATGCGAGGATTTGCTTGAGGCTAGGGATATTGTATCTCGTCGTGAAGGCAAGCAAGCAGGCATAAAGGAAGTGGTGGAGTGGCTAAGACAAGACGAGGATTTTGAGATTCTATTGATGAGCGTCTATGGGATGAGAGAATGGCAAGCCCAGCTCAAGGACTGGGGTTTACCAGAAAAGGAGGAGAGATGCCAATAGCGAATTATTCAACATCTATAGAGGCAAGCAAGACTATCATGGAAATCGAACGAGACCTTTCTCGGCATGGAGCTAGAGAAATATTAAAGAACTATGATGAGGATGGCTTGATTGAAAGTTTATCTTTCATTGTCAGAACTCCTTATGGCAATATGCCTATTCAATTACCAGTGAACCCTGAAGCCGTATTGCGAGTATTAGAAGAACAGGGTGTTCCTCGTTCTTTGCAGACACATGCTCAAGCTATCAGAGTGGCTTGGAGAATTATCAAGGACTGGATAAGGGCACAAATGGCAATACTTGAAACAGACATGGTCAAGATGGAGCAGATATTCTTGCCCTATATGATAACAGGAAATGATAAAACACTTTACGAGTCTATGGTTGACAATAAGTTTTACTTAACAGAAGGGAAGTGAGACCAAATGAAACCAGTCATAGTCTTATCAGGAAAAGCTCGGACAGTATTCAAACTTCTTAACCTGATGGCTAGATACAACGGGAAGAAAACACTGGAGGAATTGACGAAATGAATGAAGATAAATTATCACCAGCACTAGCACTCTTACAGCTTACTTGGAGAGAATGCCATAATAGTGTGTTATGGTCGTGGGCTAGATTGAATCGTTGTATGCAGACCGCTCTAAATCTTACTATTGAGGCGGGGTTCGAGTTCGGATTAGAGGACTTTAATTATATTTCTAAACATTTTAAGTGGGGCTACTGGATAGGCGATAGCGAGGGAGTTTATTGCCACGCCGTTCTGGCGAATAATATGCCTGCCATAAAAGCCTTTGAGCACTATCGGAATCGTAAGCCTTTCATCGTTGATGATATTTTACAGGTTTGGCGGCATGAAGATACTCACCGTAATAGAGGTCGTCTAGCCGTAAGAACGCACTTCACTTGGCAGGGAGAAAGGGTTACAGTAACCAGCTTTGATGATAAGAACAGTAAGGTAATAGCCTGCACGTATAAGCCTCAAGAGCGTGATGAAAGGGGATACTTGACGGGCACATTGAAAGTCAAGCATATTTATAAACTGACTCACAAAGAGTTGAGGGGAAATACTACACTGAAGGAGATGGTGAAATGAAAGAATGCTTAGAATGCGGCTATGAAGGGAGTAATCCGAACTTTAATACTGGCTGTCCTATGTGTGGGAACTGGGACTCTTGGAGAATTAAAGACAAGGGGATACTTCAGGGTTCAGAAGAGGACTTTGAGAACGAGCGCAAACTGAACAACTGGGATGATGACCAAGCTGAAGAAATCTGGGATAAACATTACAGATATAGCCAATAGAGGGATATTAAAGTAAAGGAGCTGGTGAAATGAACACTGATATGAGCTGGATGGATTGTGTCTTCGTTGTCGCCGGTGCGGTCCTGGTACTCTGCCTGATTATGGTATTACATTAAAGGAGCTATTGATATGATAAGAACAATAGAAGGCTGGGATTATAAGTTGACTCTCGGTTCCACTCTTGATGTTTACAAGAAGGGTGAGCAATGGAAGGCTATAGACCGAGAGACAGGACGGGAAGTCTTGAACTATAAGGAGAGGATATGAGAGAGATTAAGTTTGACAAGTGTGGCATATTCTGTTATACTTTTAATAGGAGGATATGCTATGAAAGAAATAAAGTGTTTACAATGTGGCAAGATTTCAGTCAAATATGATAGGGAAGGTGATAAATTTTGCAATCGGGCTTGTTATATGGATTGGAGAAGAAGCCAAGATTTAACAAGGGCAACATCTTGGCGAGGGGGCAGGATTAAAATGGGTAGATATTGGTATCTCTATAGACCTACCCACCCTTTTGCAATGCACGGTAGTAGATATGTAGCTGAACATCGACTAGTTATGGAGGGTTTAATTGGACGACACTTGCTACCAAATGAAGATGTGCACCACCTAGATGGCGATACATATAATAATGCTCCAAGTAATCTGGGTTTAATAACACATAAAGAACACGCTGTTAAGTCGGCGAATAACAAAAGGAGGGATAGTAATGGAAAGTTCACGTCAACTCAAGTTTAGGGCTTGGGATAGAACAGAGGAGAAGTGGCTTGCACCTTTCTCTATCAGTAGCAGCGGTGGATTTGTGAAGCGGTATAAGCCAGACTACATAGTCCCTAACGCTATCCTCATGCAATACACAGGACTCAGAGACAAGAATGGAGTGGAAGGCTATCACAAAGATATATGTTACCATGTGGCATCCTCCACTTTCTACTCTATTGAATGGATAAAAACTGATGCCAAGTTTGTTTTGATACAGGTATCAGAAGGCACTCTGAAGAGCAGTACTATGGATATGCGCTACCTTGGACAAATGGAAATAAGAGGCAACATCTATGAACAAGGAGAAAAATGCTAACAGATAACTTACTAAACGCACATGAGGAACTACAGAATAAGCCACCAGAAGAACAGGTTAAAGAGTTCTGGGAACGGTGTGAGTTTCAGCATGTTCCTGATAAGTATTGCGCTGATTGTGGTAGGCGTGAAGGGGAATACTGGATTAAGGAGGGTATTGGTAGGAGGATATACCGATTGGAATTGCTTGAAATGTTTGGTCTTAACAACCTCTTCAAGTATGCTGTGCCATTCTATATTCGATACTATGAGGATAAGGGTATGCACACAGCAGAGGCTTGGAGCAGATTATTTAGTGAATGGCTACAATGGATGACAACAAAGATAGGTAATGACCCTACCCTAGCTCTATTCTGGGTTTTGCGGGAGGTATTATGCAAAAAGAAGTAATGTATCCCTTGAAGAAACGATTAGTCATGCAGGTACTAGAGGAGTTTCGTGGTGACGACAGAGAGGATATGGATGCTGGTAAGACTGCCGACTATCTACAGGAAATCTCTCATAGCGAAGTAAATCAGTGCTGGTACTGTGGAAAGGTCGGAATAGACGTGACCCGATATGCCATACTCCATGTAGGGGGAATAGGAGAAGTCCCTAAAAGATGTTGCGAAAACGGAGAGGAATGTATAAGAAGGGTTGAGCTAGAAAAGAGTAGGAGGAGATATGAACGAACAGACTAAAAGCCTAGGAGAGCTAATGGGCGTCATTTTGTACGGGGAAGTCACCTATAGGAATTACCTGAATATCCCTGAAGCCCGTCACAATGCAGATGCTAAAATCAAGCAACTCCTTACAGCCTGTAAGCAGGCAGGGTTGAAGTTTGTACCAGACCACTTTGACAACGTAACAGCAGAGAGCGGACTATACGAAGGTATTATGAAAGCAGTCGCACAGATAGAAGAGATAGAACTGTAAGGAGGTATAGAATGAAAGTTAACAAGACTCTTCGGGCTGAAGATACTGTGATGAGAGAAGTTGCAAAGAGACCTTGCGTTTTCACTAGTAAGGGTCAGTATAGAACGCCTTGGTCAATAGCCGATAACACCGCCAAAGCCCAAGCAAAAATAACATGGGATGCTGCTAGATTGGATATGGAAAAGCAACTCGCTGATGCTAAAAAGACAGGGTATGAAGAAGGAAGATTATACGGGAAGGAAGAGTCCTTGCTTAATCAAGCTAACATTGACCAGCAAGTTGAAGATGCTACGAGAGCAGGCAGAAAGGAAATCATAGAGTGGATAAGAAAAAAACTAAACGAAATAACATGTATATCAGATGCAGGCGATACAGACAAGGCAATCACAAGCCTGATTTTTGAACTCAAGGACTATGAACAATAAAGAAAAGGAGATGACAATGGAATGCCCTGAACTCAAGAAAATACGGTCAGGTGATGAGGGTTACTACTACTGTCGCTTGACTGAACGACCATCAGGTAGAATACAAAACTGCCCCAGAGAATATGGGCAAGACTGTGAAGAATACGATAGAATAAAGGAGGAATAATGTTACTAGGGGTTAAGGCTACAAGGGGGAAGAGACACAAGATTATGGGTAAATACATCTGGGTTTATACTAAATGGCATCTGCCAATTAAGTTCGTTTTCAATGAAATGGGTGACACATAGAAAGGAGGTATAACATGACTGATTTGGAAAGCATATACGTTAGGGCTATGAATACAGAGGGGAAATGGGGTTCATATAACCTTCAGGAAATACTAGATGGTGGCTTTGGGGGACAGATAGCAAGTTGGTTCTTTCAAAAGGTCGGTGAAGTGGTGGGCTACCAAGAAGGAGCTATGGTAACAGAAGAACACGCAAAGGCTATGGTCAACTTGTTGGAGAGACTGGGTTCTACAATCTATAGAATAAAGGAGGAATAACATGGCAGAAGAGAAATGCTACTTTTGCAATAAGCCAACAACCCAAGAGGATTTTTGCTACGGCTGTCAGCAGTATATCTGTGAAGAATGTAACACCAATGCAGACTTACCATTTGGCAAACATAAGGTAGAAGACCATCAAGAGGAGGAATAACTAATGGCAGGACACTATTGCTCAAAACATCAAACCGTCTTCTTTAAGAAAGGGAAGATGAAGAACTACGCCCACCCGATAGAGGGAACTGACCCTGTTGAATGGTGTAATGAACCAGAAGGAGGTGGAGACCCTGAACCTGAAGCAACGATCCAACCCACACCCTCAGATATGTCCAAAGGCGACTGGGCAGAGAAGGACAGAATAACTAGAGCTAGTATTGAGTCACAGAAGAGAGCTGATATAATAGCTAACCTTTGGATAGCAGGTAAGATTAAGGATGATGACCTGCTAGTTAAGCAAATGAGAAGTTGGTTAGCTTTTAGTCCAGAAGCAATAGACCAAGATATTAAGACTCGGTTAGCACCTGATGAAAAAAAAGAGGCTAAAGAACAAGAGAGTACCAATGACTTTGACCTACCTGACTTCGAGGATAATGACGCTGGTAAATCAAACCTCGTTAATTTCGCCACCAAGCACGGCTGGAAATGGGATGACATCAGGACAGCTTTAAGTATCAATAACCCTACTGAGATAAAAGACGTGCCAGCAGCCGTAGCTATACTGTTTCCTGATAAAGTAAAAGGAGAGTGATATGGAACACTTTGACATTGAATGTCCAAATTGTAAGCTGAATATTCATGTCCCTTTCATGCGTAAATTGAAAGCAAAGGCTATTGAAGAAGCAGACATGATGGAAATAACAGCACGAGAAGAATTAGCGGGATTAAAAGAGAGGCTACGAAATGCTTCACTGATGGGTAGAACTGAAGGGATGAAATGAAA
>SDBS01000946.1_pt1 | contig 29180 bp, 18 predicted proteins | sample 2277091 | NCBI WGS metagenome assembly SDBS01 (sample SAMN10404972, study PRJNA504765) | marine sediment metagenome | isolation source: marine sediment core GS10_PC15, 163 cmbsf | place: Arctic Ocean: Southern Knipovich Ridge | collected 2010
TGATCAGAGTTATCGGATCAAACCAATTCCAAATACCTCCACCCCAGTAGATGATCTTGTCTGTCGGCTGTATGCCTTTGCGCACACCTTTTAAGACCTGTTTCGAATGGACCGCCTCTTTCGACGGTAGTCCAAATGGAACAACATCGATCAATCGCCTCAACGTACGGTCATCACTATAAGTATACGGATTGATCCGGTTTAAAGCAGCCAGCATTCCCAACCAAAAGTCTCGCTGCTTCTCAGACGCGCAGATAAAGAAGTCTCCCAGCTGCAGCAACTCGTTTAAGACACCTAGATCTGCCCGGTGGATATGGGCACGTTCGGTCATTTCTTTATCAGCATGGATCTCAAGATTCTCCAGAATAAACGGATCGTAGATATCGACTACGATCGCTTTCTTCTGCTCAGCTATAACCGGATACTTCCTGATCAGATATCCGGATACGACTACAACATCAGATTTTCTGACCAGTTCTGTAAGATCGCTCCTATCATAGACAGAAAGCGTAAAATCATTGCTGTCTATGTCAGCCAGTTTCGGTATTCCTAATACGACATCATGCTGCATGCTTAACACGCGCGCAAATTCATAGCAGCGAATAGCAGGTCCAGCCATTTGCTGTCCTACAACATCTCCGCTTATGATCAATACTTTACTCAAATCCTACCTCTCATCATCTATGATATTTGTTTTAAGTATTCCTACCCATTTGCCGGAACCTATTTACTATTTTGTAAAACAAGCCCTTTTCATATTCACTTATTTGACTCTCCAGATTCTCTATATGACGATCTTTATCGACAACCAACTTCTCTATATTCTTGATATGATTGTTCTTCTCTTTGACTGCTTGTCCTAAGCTTTTCACGCTTATCTTTAGATCTTCAATTTCTTCGTCAGCCAGATCTGGTCTGTGGATTCGAGGATTCTTGCAGAACTTCAAAAGGGGCTTGACTATTCTATCCCAAGTGAGCTGATCTTGTACTTTTAACATATTATCACTGTAGTCCTTTAAGCCTGGCGGATCATCGATCATGGTCACAATAGCCTTACTGATCTGGTCTATTGCTTGATAGTCGACGATCATGCCCAAGCCATGCTGATCGATCAGTTCAGCAAACGCATCTCCCTTCGTCGATATCATAGGCAGAGATGCCCAAACATAATCGAGCATTCTTGTCCGAAAAGAGAAACTCGTCTCAATATGCTCAAGATGAAGACTTATACCGATATCCGCTTCAAGCAAGTAGTTCGCTCTTTCCTTATACGCCACCCAATCATTGAAGAAAACAACTTTGCCGGACAGACCAAGCTCTTGGCTAAGTTCTATGGCTTCATCACACATCTTCATTTTGGAAATAGTCGGGTTGGGATGCTTTGTTCCCATAAAGAATAGCTTTATATCATCCCTTTCTTTGTAGATCTCGGCCATCGCCTTAATGAGACTGATGGGATCAAGCCAGTCATATACTCCACCACCCCAGATCACAAGCTTATCGCTCTTTTTAATCCCTGGATGAACACCTTTAAGAACCTGCTTAGTATGATCCGGAGATTTAGAGGGAATACCAAATGAAACAACATCGATCAAGCCTCTAAGCGTCTCGTCCTCAAGATAGACCGATGGATTTATTCTGTGCAGTGCGGCCAGCATGCCTAACCAGAAATCCCGCTGTTTCTCCGACGCGCAAATAAAGAAATCGCCGACTCTTAAGAGATCGTTTTGTACCTTCGTATCGAGATCATACATCTTATGACGGCTCTTAAGCTGCAGACTTTCCAAAACGAAAGGATCATAAACATCAACGACTATCGGCTTGCCGGCATCGGCAATCATAGGAAAACTGGTCAGCAAAAAACCAGAGACCATGATAATATCGTTTTTATCGATCAGGTCCTCGATATTATCTTTGCCGTATGTTCTGACATCCACATCAGGGATCTCAAGTTCGTAGTCGTTTGGAATCCCCAGCGTAACTTGATGATACCGGCTTAACACTCTCGCCATCTCGCAATAACGAATGGCGGGGCCGGCCATAAGCTCACCCACATAGTCGGAGTTAAGAATCAACACTTTGCTCACTGCTTCACCTCAAAGATATCCCTTAGGTCAAGGGTTTTCACCAGTTGATCCTGGATCTTTGTAAATTCCTCGTGTGGAAACGTCGATTTAAACGGATCTCCGAAAAGCTCGAATATTTCAGAATCGGAGCGCTTGCGTCCTCTTTGAATAAAATCCCGTTTCTTTAGAACATCCGGTAGATTCTCAGCCACATCATCAATGGCAATAATATTGCTTATGCCTAGTCTCGAGACTATCTCCACATTTTCCGGTAGACTCCTGAAATTCCTTAGTACAAAAAAACGTATGCGATCACGAAAAGCAAGCAAAGCCTTTCGAACAACGCTTGTCCACCCCTCGGTTTTTGCAATCCTGCTAACCCTACCAGCAATCGATAACCCATCATCTGTGATGTCTTCTTGTGTCCTACGGTCCGGTTCTATACGAAATGAGTCTCTGCTGGCCATATTCATATAGATAAGAGCTCTTTTATTTGCCAGCATCAGCGCTACCGGTAGAATCCGCTCAACATTTTTCTTCTCGTAGTTTTTTAATAAGGAAATAAGCGAATTACGCTCGTATAGGACCATTTTTTTCTCATCGGGAATAGATGAGGCTGTCCCATGATGGCGGTGGTAAACAACTGACTTTGGTTCAAACACTACCTCATACCCCATTATCCAGAGACGCCATCCAAGATCTACATCTTCAAAGAAAGCAAAGAACGCCTCGTCAAACCCACCGATCTTAAGAAAAACATCCTTTTTGATGATCATGGCGCCACCACATGCAAAAAGGAGTGGTTGTCTCTTGTTATATCTATCAACATCTTTGCTTTTATGCGCTGTTTGAAAACCGTGAGCATAGAAATTCATCTCACCACCGACGAAATCGATCTCCGTGCCGTCCCAGCTTAGGATCTTAGAACTAGCACAGACGATATTGCCAGATGAGGAGACTGCATCGACCAGATATTTAAGCCAACTTTCGTCGACTCGTGTGTCATTGTTTAAGAATGCGACGTGGTCACCTGTCGATTCCTTCACTCCAATATTATTCGCTTTGGCGAATCCAAGATTTGTTTTGTTTTGCACCAGCTTAACTGCCGGAAACTCTTTCCTCATAAACTCGACTGATCCATCGCTCGAGCCATTGTCTACCATGATCAATTCAATTCTATCCTTGGGATAGTCAAGTAGCTCAAGAGACTTGAAGCAATCCTGTAGGTGTTTTTGTCCATTAAAACTGACTACTACGACACTGATCGCCGGTTTCCCGGATTCAGTAACCACTTGGCCTCTTCACCGCCTATTTTCTCTCTGCATAGACAAACCACTCCGATGGCTCATCAAGCCGTCGTATAAACTCCGCGACATTATCCCCTATGGTCAGAGTGCTCGCTTTCTGCATTTTCTTAAGCTCATCAACCTGCTCTTGAAGATCTTTCAACTGTCGTCCGATGATCAATCTCGTCAAGGTGCTCCTTACTTTTCCGATACGTTTCGGCAAAACCTCGCTTGATCCAGCATCACTCTGACTATCTGTTCTGTATATATCTGTTATCTCAACCAGTTTCTGTTTTATATCGCTAAACCAGGGTTCTGCCGTCTTGGGATTTCCTTTGCTTTCCTTGACCTTAAAACCACTTTGAGTGAGTATCGACTCCAGAAACTCCGGATGGACCCAGCCCCGATGATCGGTATCTCTATGGAACCAGTCGAGATGCAAGCTCAGTGAATGCACATTGGGTGTAACAATCACGATCCGTCCATCCTTGGCTAGAGCTACGGCGCACTTTTCAATAAACGCACATATCTGATCATAGGTAATATGCTCCATAAAATGAGACGAGAATACTCCGTCCAGTGTTCCTGGAGATACTCCGTCCAGATAGTCAAACGCATCTCCGCAGACCACATCAAGACCCTTCTTCTCATCCTCCCTGCATAATTCAGGATCCAGATCGACGCCCTTCCCATTAGTCCCTTGTTTTTTGAGGATCTCAAGAAACTCGCCGTGACCACATGGAATATCCAACACATTATCGCATCCGTCAAAAAAAGCAGCGTAATCTGTTTGGATATCTTTGGTAGTCTGACATTCAGTGTGGTTTCTCTGGTATGCACCTATTTTTTCGTGCATATTCCCTCCTAGATCAGATTATTTATACATGATCGCCGTATAGTTAGGCGTGAACCTCAAGTCTTTACTTCTACTCCATAGAAGAGTAGCAAAAAAATTATTAATAGCAAAGAAAGCTTTTTTGACCAGACTGAGACGGTGTACCGGCCAGACCCGGCGTTGTACGATCCCATTAAAGGCCTGGACAAAACACTCCATAGAGCTACCATTTGCTTCTACCTCTATTTCCGCAAAAGAACTAAACAGCTTCTTTACGCCGTCTATCGAATAACGCCAATAATCTTTTGGTACGTCATGTACCTCCCAGACAAAAGGCAATGACACAAGAGCCATTCCTCCCGGTTTAAGAACACGATAGATCTCTTTTGCCGTAAGTCCCGGTTCTGCCAGATGCTCAAACACCTGTGTTGAGATGACAACATCAAAACTCTCATCCTCGAATGGCAGTTTGTCGGATGAAGCCACAACATCAACGACATCACCGGGGAAAAGATCGACTCCTATATATTCATCGACCTTGTCTATAAAAAACGGGTAGTACGGTTTTATGCCACTACCGACATCAAGCACCCGGGCTCCCTCTTTGCACTTGTTGGAAGCAAAATCCTTAATGATCCGGGAGATGCTTGCCAGAGTAATATAGTCGGGCATATACACGGGCGGATCTCTCCGTTCTTTGCCGGGCCAGCTCTTGAGTATAGCCTCACTTACGGGCACATCATCTATGACTATCATCTGAACACGCCGAGCCCCACTTACGGCCGGCGTGCTTCCTGTTTTTGTCGCATCATAGACACAAAAATTGACTGCATACAGACCGTTGCTCCTATAAGGTCCGATCCATTTATCATCTGTTGAACTAGCTTTGCCGTCTATTTCAAATAAGGTCTCCGGAAACCGCAGACTCGATAAGATCTCATTCTTACCCGGAGCGAGAGCGATACGCGTATTCCAGTAACCAAGATGTCTCTTTGGATGACTGGGCCTCTCCATCGGATAAATATCAAGCGAGAGGATCACTTCCACCGGTTGCTCGCTGCTGTTTATAACGGTTACCAGGTAATCAGCTTCTCCATTCCTTTTAGTCAGCATACTTGTATTGATCTCTTCTACATTCACTGAACCCGGATCCATTACTTATCCTCTTTCTTGGCTTTTTTTCTGCTAAATCCGATCTCTGATTCCATCTCAGCAATTCCACTGGATTTTTTACTGTCTTTTACTTTAAACGAACCGGCGTTTTCCAACCAGTCATAGAAACGGCTACCGTCAGTATGAGCGATTGCCGGTGTGATGCTGTATTCCCCTCCGCAAAGATTCATCTTCAGTCTATAGTCGATATCGATTTGATCACCTTTACTAAACGACTCAAACTTCATACCACGCCACCTGGTGTTTGTAGTATAGACTTGCACGCCTTCAGGATTATTGATGATGATACCAAAGATTGGATCGGATACATCTTTCTTAAAACTGTTCTTGATCCTAATAACACCCTCTTCACCGGAGTTGAAAACTCCCTTTTTTCTCCCTGAATCCGATAGTACTTCAACGCCTGTTATTCTTCCTTCAAAAGTCCCGTACCTGTTCGTCTTTGGTTTCTGTTTACCAAGCTGAGACTGTTTCTTAGCTATTTCCCGTTCGCGGCTGGAAAGCAGGGCATGATATTTATCCACTACCGCACCCACCTTGCCGCTGGAGATCATCTTTCCCTGATCTATCAATAAAGCTGAATCACATAGTTTTTCAACAGAACCGGTGTCGTGAGAAACAAATACTATCGTCTTTCCGCTTTCCTTGATCGATTCTAACTTGGCCAGACATTTCTTCTGAAATGATTCGTCACCCACAGCCAGTACCTCATCGATCAGCAGGATATCAGGATCGACGTTAACGGCAATAGCAAAACCGAGACGCATATACATACCCGAGGAGTAGTTCTTGACCGGCACATCAATAAAATACTCCAGTTCAGAAAACTCGACGATCTCATCAAACCTGGCATCGATCTCTTTCTTGGGAAGACGAAGAATAGCTCCGTTCAAATAGATATTCTCCCGACCGGTAAGATCCGGATGAAACCCGGCCCCTAATTCCAGAAGCGCAGACACTCTGCCGTTGATGACAACATCTCCTTTGTCCGGTCGCAAGATCCGGGCGATTATCTTTAAAAGAGTGCTTTTGCCTGAACCGTTCTCTCCGATGATCCCGTAGGTCCGGCCTCTCTCGAAATCATAGCTCACATCTTTTAACGCCCATAAGACATCGTAAGAAGTCCTTTTTCTGGCCAGAACCGTCTCTTTGAGTGTTTGATGCCTCTCGTGGTAGATGCGAAACTTCTTTTCAACACCGACAATACTGACCGCAATATTGTCTGTTTCCTCTTTATACAACAACTGATTCATCTTAGACCTCTTCGGCAAACTTAGGTTCAAGCCGGTTAAAAACCATGTAACCGATAACCAGCAATGTCAAAGCTGATCCGACAGCGTATGCAAACATATTCAAGCTTGGCATCTGATTATTATAAAGAACATCTCTGTAGAGTATGACCAAAGGGACAAGCGGATTAAGTTTGTATAGATATGTGAAGAACGGATATTCCGTCATCCAGTAGGAACTTTCTACCCATGACAAGGGATAGATGATCGGTGTCCCATAGAATAAAGCCAGAAGACCGACCGTTACAATATACTCGATGTCACGAAAATAGACGTTTATAGCGGTCAGCAACAGACAACAACCTGTCGTCAGCACAGTCTGAATAATAACGATCAACACAAGGACCGGCAGAAACACATAAAAGTTATATCCGTATATGATCAGGAACACAAATAATACGATCAATGAAAGCAGGAAGTTTATCAAGTTCGCACCGACTATCGATAACGGTAGGATCTCCCGGGGAAAATAGACTTTCTTGATAAGTTCCGCATTGGCAATGATCGAACTGGTTGCCACAGTTACAGCGGTACTAAAGAAGTTCCATGGCAAAAGAGCACAAAGTAGAAAGATAGGAAAATTCTTGATATTGAACTTAAAGATATAAGCAAACACAAAAGTAAAAATAAGCATCATCAACAGCGGGTTCAATAGAGACCAGAAGAAACCTAGCACAGAGCCCCGGTACTGGACCTTTAGTTCCTTGATCGTGAGTGTTGTTAAAAGATCTCTATATTCATAAAGAGATTTGATCTTTTCTAGCAACAAGCATCACCATATTCCTGATCACTGGGAAGTTTGAAAGTAAGCATCTAATGCCTCCTGATAGCTTCTGAGAGGTGACCATCCTCGCAGCTCCAACATATAATTGCTGAGTACAGAATATGCCGGACGGGGTGCCGGACGGTCTAGGTCCTTTGATCTTATCGGTCTTACTTTACCAATATCCCGGCCTGACTTTTCCAGTATCTCCCTGGCAAAATCGAACCAGGAGCAAGCACCCGAATTCGTAATATGATAGATTCCAAACCATTCGGTTTCTATCAACCTGGCAATCGTTTCTGCAAGATCATTCGTATAGGTCGGAGAGCCGATCTGATCGTCCACGATGGTTAGCTCATCATTCTCGTCAGCCAACTTTAAAATCGTTTTTACAAAATTATGACCTTGCTTTCCATACAACCAGGACGTCCTGACTATATAGAAACGCGTCAGTAGAGCCCTGACATAATTCTCACCATCCAGCTTTGATTTGCCATATACACTTAGAGGATTTGTCTTGTCGTACTCGGAGTACGGCTCCCCCTTCTCTCCATCGAAGACAAAATCTGTACTAATATATACCATAGCAGCATCTAGCTTTTGGCAGGCCAACGCTACATTTTGAGTGCCTAAGGCATTGATTAGAAAAGCTCTATCAGGTTCCTTTTCACACCCATCGACATTTGTATATGCCGCGCTATGGATAACCAACTGCGGTTTTATTGAATCCATTTTTATTAAAAACCTGGAATAATCAGTGATGTCCAGATCTAGGTCAAAAGGATGAACCTCGTGAGCTTTCTTAAGGATCCCGACCAGGTCATGACCAAGCTGACCCTCTGCTCCGGTAATCAATACCTTCAACTAGCACCTCTCTTGATACACCTATCACTTAAGCGAACATAATTGATTGTTTTAAACAATGAGATCTTAGTACTCCCCATATCAACAAGTAACATTGTTATCCACTAAGTCTTTTTCAACGGTTTCCACCACGCCTCATTGTCCAGATACCAATGAACGGTCTCATCCATCGCTTCATCAAAACTATTACGTGGTTTCCAACCCAGATCCCATGTTTTTGTTGAATCTATCGAGTAGCGGTGGTCGTGTCCGAGCCTGTCATCAACGAAAGTGATCAGATCTTCCGGTTTGTCGATTATAGCAAGGATTTTACGCGCGATGTCTATGTTTTCAAGTTCATGTCCACCGCCAAGATTATATATCTGACCTTCTTGACCTTTGTGAAATACTGTATCGATCCCCCGGCAATTATCTTCTACAAATATCCAATCCCTCACGTTGTGACCATCTCCGTATAAAGGCAGTGTCTTCCCCTCGATGGCATTAGTAGTGAAAAGAGATATCAGTTTCTCCGGATACTGGTAGGGACCGTAATTATTCGATGATCTTGTGATCAATACAGGTACTTTATATGTAATAAAATATGCTATACACAGATGATCCCCACCGGCTTTACTGGCCGAATATGGACTACTCGGTGTAAGCAGATCAGTTTCCTTAAACGATCCTTTTTCGATCGAACCATAGACCTCATCAGTTGAAATATGTAAAAAGCGTTGTGTCTTATGCTTTTTTACCGCCTCAAGCAAGACCTGGGTGCCAAGCACGTCAGTCATAACAAACGATTGTGGCTCTTCGATCGACCGGTCCACATGACTTTCGGCTGCAAAGTTGATAACGGCATCGCAGTCTTCGATTATTTGATCGACAACCACCGCGTCACAGATATCTCCTTTGACAAAGTCATAGCGAGAATCGTTCTCTATGTCTCGAAGATTTTCGAGATTACCGGCATAAGTAAGTTTATCCAGATTGACGATCTTATAGTCAGGATACTTACCAAGCATATACCTGATAAAGTTTGAGCCGATGAATCCAGCTCCTCCGGTGACCAATAGTTTCATTAAATTTTCTCCCGTTACTAATAATCGAGTGCTCTCTGTCTACCCCGGCTATTTAAAGACAAGATAAAGCAAGGCGCTAGCATCCTTTCTTCAACGGACGCACAACAACCTCACCCATACATTCATATACAGACTATGTACTAACCATGCTTTAATTCCCACTTATAGGGGATCTTGCTTGTATTAAAAGGTAGTCTATGTTCATCCGGTTTATCGTAGTTATAGACCTGTGTCGGAACATTGACCACTACCGATTCAGTCTCGCTTATACATTTCCATCCGTGATAAATATTATTGGGTATTTGTACTAACATCGGTTTGTATTCACCGATGAATAGTTCAGTTATCTCGCCTTTGGTCTTCGATTCAGATCGTCCATCATACATGACCAGCTTTATCATCCCTTTTAAGCAGGTAACATTATCGATCTGCTTTTTATGATAATGCCATGCTTTGATTACTCCGGGATAATTAGTGGTCATATAAACCTGGCCGAACTTTATAAAGAGATCTTCATCATTACGAAGTATCTCTGTTAAGCGTCCCCGTTCATCCGGTAGAACTCTTAGGTTTTTGACCTTGACTCCATCAATCATCTTGCCTCCTGTTATTCTTAAAGATTCACTCCGCTAGGTAGATTTATCTTAGAGAAGAAGCCCTTGCTGCCGGCTGGCACACTAGAGCGAAGTGATAACCGGCTTTTAATCCACTTAAAGCTTTATCTTTTTGAGATTGCCATACTAGACGATGCCAACCTTTGAACTATCTCCGAGCATGAATCGATGGGCTTTGGGTTTTAGCTCAGATTTCGTGATCTCAACACTCTTACCGACCAGACTATCTTCGATGCGATTATGAATATCGAGTATCGAACTTTTCTCAAGTATCACACTATGCTCGACTTCGCTGTTTCTAATAGTCACATCAAAATAAACCGACGTAAAAGGTCCAATAAATGAGTTTATGATTTTGGTATTCTCTCCAATGATGACCGGACCACGTACCGTGCTATTGATCACTTCTGCACCTTTTCCGATAACGACCTTGCCGGCAATGGTCGAATCACTATCTACATTTCCTTCATTTTTTGAATCAAGTGTGTCTAACATAATCCGGTTAGCTTCGAGGATATCTTCAAGTTTTCCGGTATCTTTCCACCATCCGGTTATTATATGCGGTGAGACATTGTAGTCTTTGTCGATCAGATACTGAATAGCATCTGTTATCTCCAGTTCATCCCGCCACGAAGGTTTGATGCTCTCTACCGCCTTATGAATGTTTTTGTCGAACATGTAAACACCTACTAAAGCAAGATCGCTAGCTGGTTTTTTTGGTTTTTCAACCAGACGGACAACTCTTTTCCCTTTCAATTCAGCTACTCCAAACCGCTCCGGCTCATGAACATGAGCCAGGAGTATTTGAGCATTCGGCTTATCCTTTTCAAACTCTCTCACCAGGGAAGTTATACCGTCCTTGATAAGATTATCACCTAGAAACATGACAAAGTTATCGTCTTTTAAAAAAGGCTTGGCGATCATGACTGTGTGGGCAAGTCCGCGTGGAGCATCTTGCTCAATATAAGTGATCTTTACTCCCCAGTTCTTACCGTCTCCGACAGCTTCTTTTACCTCTTGCTGTGTATCGCCGACAATTATGCCTATATCTGTAATCCCAGCATCCCGGATAGCTTCGATAGCATAGAAAAGAACCGGCTTGTTAGCAATCGGCACTAGTTGTTTGGCACTTGTATGCGTTATCGGTCTTAAACGTGTTCCACTGCCGCCACTTAGAATTAAACCCTTCAAGATACCTCCTGTTGATATTCAAATATAAATAATAGCATACTAGCACTATACAATAAACATATCTTGATTGAGCGCGGTAATGTAAGATAACTATAAGAAGATAGCTTGCGACCAGATAGTTTACAAAACAGTCGGGATGAGTTTAATAATGAATATAGACGGGGGTCCCGGAAGGAGTCCAGTCATAGAGCCAGGCAGCATCACCGACGGGAAGATTTATACATCCGTGGCTTACCGGAGTGCCAAAGTTGTTATGCCAGTAGCAACCATGGATATAGACGCCCCGGACAACGTGCATACAATAAGGAACATTGGATACATAGTAGTCGTCACCGGACATATCCATAGATAAGATCTTTTCTCCGATAGCATAGTTGCCGGTGGGAGTCTCCCATCCGGACATGCCTGTACTGGTAGAAAACGACTTATAGTGGAATCCGGCAATAACAGCCGTTACAGTCTGCGTGCTTAAGTTTACATCTATTGATTTCGGCCCTTGCGGCATGTAGAAAAAGCTTCCCGTATTGCTAAAATCACCGACAAGACCACTTTCATTATAAGCGATCACCCGCCAGTAGTACGTACCGGGTGCAAAACCAGACGTATCACCTGCAAACATCGTACTAGTCGTAGTAGCAGCTCCCATACGGTAAACACTTGCCGTCGTCCCGTTCGGGTTTTCGGGCATCGCCCTTAGAAGCTCGATCCCATAAAAAGTTGCTCCCTGAACTGCCGACCAGTAAAAATATGGTGTGTTTAATCCGGCCCAGGCAATAGATCCAAGATTCGGCCGGACAACTTCAAACGATTCTGTATCACTAAAACCACCCAGAACGCCGTTATCGTTAGCGGCGATCACGCGCACATAATATGTGCCACCATTCAGACTTATTGTTGATCCATTCCACTGTGTATCAGTTGTTGGACCTGCGCTTAACCGATATGTGCTAGGTGTGGCGCCATTCGGATTCTCCGGTTCATTGGAAAGCAGAGCTAGTCCGTAGGCCGTAGCTCCGTTGACAGATGACCAGTCAAAAATAGGAGTGAGATGATCCGCCCATTGAACCGGCGCAAGAGACGGCTTGGGCAGTGAAAATGAGTCGGGATCAGAAAAACCTCCGACAAGTCCACCGCCATCAAAAGCTATGACGCGATAGTAGAATGTTCCGGCTGGGAGACCCCTTGTATCACCTGTCCAGGATTGATCCGGTGTCGGAGCGGCCGCGATCCTGTACATACTGGGTTCATTGCTGCCTGGGTTCTCCGGAGTATTTGATAAGAGCTCTATTCCATAACCGGTTGCTCCTGCCACAGGATCCCATGAAAACACCGGAAATTGATCTGTTAACATCTGGCCGGCAAGGTTTGAAGTCAAGGTCGGTATTATGACAACACTCGGGTCGACAGAAAAAGTCACTGTATCGCTGAATACCCCAAGGTTTTCTCCGTTCTTTTTAGCCATGACCCGGACGTAGTATTGCCTGGCCACAAGATGCCGGGTCGACATCTGCAAGCTTTGTCCGGCAGTCTCTGTGTTATAGACTCCATACATGCTTAGAGCAGCATTATTGGGACTTTCAGGAGACTGTGAAAGTATCTCAAGCAGGTAGCTGTCTGCACCGTTTATCGCATTCCAGCTAAAGATAGGATTGGCCAGATCTGTCAGATCGACCGGTTGCATAGTCGGTTTTGCGATCGTAAACGAGTCATGGTCCGAGAACCCACCCATAAAACCATATTGATTCCAGGCAATGATCCTGTAGTAATATGTCCCGGTGGCAAGCCCCCTGACGTCTCCATCCCAAGAAGTCTCAGATGTAATACCGACAGTGATCCTTGCTGCGCTTGCCTGTGTGCTATTAGGGTTCTCCGGTGGCCCGTTTAAGAGCTCTATGCCATAGGAAGTCGCTCCCGCAACAGCCGACCATGAAAAGTCAGGAAACGGTGTCATAAGTTGAGCCCCGGAAAACGGAGACTGAATAACCGGTTTTGGTACGGTAAACGAGTCGGTATCAGAAAACACACCGACTAACCCTTGACCACTGAGAGCAATAATGCGGTAGTAGTATGTACCGGCCGAAAGACCCCGTATATCACCATACCAGCTTGTGCCGGTCGTTATTCCAACCGCTATGCGGTGAATACTCGCCACTGTTCCGTTTTCTTCACCCAGCTCGGGAGGAGCATCAAGAAGCTCGATCCCATATCCACCGGCTCCGTCGATACTACTCCAGTGGAAAACCGGAAATTGTGTAGAAAGCGTCTGGCCGTTTATCGCATTATTGATCTGAGGTTGGGTATTAGCGAAACCAATACTAAAGCTGAAGAGAAAACAAATAATGGTCAGTACGAATACTAGGTAAAGTAGAAACCGAAAGTGTAGCCATCCTTTAAATCCAGACATTTAAGTATCATTTCCTTCAATTGGCAAGATCATAAAACAAGCACGCTCATCAATCATTTTATCATTTGATGTGCTTGTTTTTCAATCGATTGAGAGAAGAAAACAATGCCTTCCTGTAGTATATGCACATGATCCGGAGAAGATCTTTACTATTCGAGCACAGCCAGCATGCTCGACTTGTGGACCGAAAAGATCTCTTCGTCTGATGCAAACTCACGATATCCGGCTAGCTCAACAGTAACCGCCGAGCGACCGTATGCCTGGTTAAACCATCTCGTAGTGTCTCCGGAGATTCCGATCTGACCGGAAAACGGCAGACCATTATGGTAGGACATGAGGTATGCGACATCCCAGCCTATCTGACCAGTATAAATACAGGTCTCCCATTCGTGATATGAGATCAAGGTATTGAAACTGTTCTGGTCACAAAGATTTTTTAACGCTTGAGTCTCCGGTTCGGACATCGGATACGGACCCGGATACGCCCAGGTATATGGTGTCCCTTGAACAACCACCTGTAGACCGGCTATGAAATCAAACCGGTCCTGATTAAACTGACTTAAAACATCATATATTACTCCGGTTGTTCCAACGGTTCCCCAGTCATTTGTCGCATAATTGCGGTTTAGATTCACGCCCCGGAAATTCCACCGGGTATTATTGGCACGGCCATCAGGATTCAGACACGGTATGATCCAAACTTCACTGCCCGCAGGAACCGCTTCAAGATTGGCGCAAAGATAATCCCGAAATTTTTCCAGCAGTATCATCGACCGTTGCTCGTCGCCGTGGTGTCCGGCTACAAAGATCACTTTTTTCGCTCCTGAACCGATCTTGCTGGCATAGATCGGTCTTCCTTGAACTGAATAACCGATGACCTCTTCTACTCTAAACCATCCGGCATTACTATAAGTCCCGAGAACAGAACCGGCGCTTCTGGCGATGACACGGTAGTAATAGACTCCCGGTTCCATATCTGTTGTATCTCCATACCAGAAAGCATTCGTTGTTCTAGCCCAGGCCAGCCTATTAGGATCTTCGGTCACCCCGTTAGGCGCAATCGGATATGTGCCCTCCTTCAGGAGTTCGATCTCATATTCATCAGCACCCGTAACGTCTGTCCAACTGAAATAAGGATGATTATGATCAGACCACGTTATCGTATTAAGATTAGGCCTTATCACTTCAAAACTGGCGGCATCAGAGAAACCACCAATAAAACCATTATCGTTCCATGCGATCACCCGGTAGTAGTATGTGCCTCCCAAAAGACTGATAGTGGATCCATCCCAGAATGTATCGGAAGTCGCTCCGACAGCCATTCTGTACTGGCTTGCTGTTGTCGAGTTGGGGTTCTCCGGAGGCTGGTCAAGAAGCTCTATACCGTAGCCGGTCGCTCCGGACATCGCCTGCCAGCTAAAATACGGACTTGTCGCATCCGTCCAGCTTAATGAGTTTAAAGTGACTTTGGGTGCGACAAATGAGTCGGCGTCTGAAAAGCCGGTAATAAAGCCGTCCTGGTTCCAGGCGATCACCCGGTAGTAGTATGTCCCGGCTGATAGTCCTCTTATATCACCGTTCCAGGTAATACCTGAGGTCGCTCCGACTGCTATCCGGTACTGGCTTGCTGTTGTCGAGTTGGGGTTCTCCGGAAGCTGGTCAAGAAGTTCTATACCGTAGCCGGTCGCTCCCGAGACATGATCCCATTGAAACACCGGGAACTGGGTCGACAGAGTCTGTCCGTTTAATGGAGAAGTTATGTTTACCTCTGTAATCGTAAATGAGTCCGTATCCGAGAAACCGGCGATAAAGCCGTCCTGGTTCCAGGCGATTACCCGGTAGTAGTATGTCCCGGCTGATAGTCCCTGGATATCACCGTTCCAGGTAGTACCTGATGTCGCTCCGACCGCTATCCGGTACTGGCTCGGACCGGTCCCATTCGGGTTTTCCGGTTCCTGCGTAAGAAGCTCGATGCCATATCCGGTTGCTCCGGAAACGTGACTCCAAGTAAACACAGGAAACTGGGTATCCAGGTCTTGCCCGTTGTATGGAGAGATGATAGAAGGCGCATCAGCCGCCATAACAGAAAACACCTGAAAAACGGATAAACACAAAACCATCATCATAAACAGGGAAAGGAATATCTTCCGTTGATACCCTAGAGCAGAATGTTTGGGTTTATTTGATCTAGATCTCATAGCTTAGACTGACCCCACTAATAATCAAGTATAGCGAAAACGGTCAGAAACCACTATGGCACAATAAATGATCGTGCATCTGAGAAGACACCATATAGTTGTCCGCCTTGGACCGCGATTATCCGCCAATAGTAGGTGCCGGACTGAAGTCCCGCTGTATTACCGGGAAATTGAGACGCTCCGTTAGGCGAAAACGCAGCTGCCAGCCGGTACTGTGACGCATCAGTTCCATTCGGGTTCTCCGGAGTATTGATCAAAAGCTCGATCGCGTAACCATCGGCACCGGCAAGATCCTGCCAGTCAAAAGTAATAGGTCCTTTTGCCGGCTGGTTAAACCCATCACTGGGTTGCGACAGAATAGGCATGGGATCGGGTACAACAAATGACCACGCATCCGAGAATACACCGTAGAGACCATCTCCATTGATAGCGATGATACGCCACCAATAAGTCCCTCCGTTCAAATATGTCGCATCTCCCGGAAAAGTCGGATTCCCGTCAGGACAGATGGCCGCAACCATGCGGTATTGTGACGGCGTCCAACCATTCGGGTTCTCTGGATTATTTGATAAAAGTTCTATAGCATACGTATTCGCTCCGGCGATGGCTCCCCATGTAAAGTCAAGGGGACCCCTGGCAACGGTCTGGCCATTTGTCGGTGAGGTCAGACCGGGCTCCGGTGGTACCGGTACTGTAAAGGAATCATGATTTGAGAAACCGGCCAGAAATCCATATTGATTGCTGGCGATCACCCGGTAGTAGTATGTCCCCGGCGCCAGCCCATGTATATTACCGTTCCAGAAAGTGTACGGAGTACCACCGGCGGCAATTCTATGGATACTGGGCGCTGTCCCATTTTCTTCACTCGGTTCCGGTGGAGCATCAAGAAGCTCGAGACCATAACCGGTCGCGCCATCTACAACAGTCCAGGTAAAAAGAGGATAGTATGTCGACAGAGTCGCCCCGTTATATGCAGAGGTTATCTGAGGCGGTGAGTATACTCTGACCAGTCCGGTTGCATAACGGTATGAAGTGTTGACTCCGTCATCGGCCACAATATAAATATAGTAGTTGCCGGATGCCAGTCCGTTCGTATTTACAGCATATGAATTCTCACCGGCGACCTGGTCAATATCCGAAGCAAGCTCAACACCATCGAAATTGGCTGCGTCAGAATCTGCATAAATACTTATCTTCGTCGGACGTGGCGAGACTTTGTCATCCTGCCATCTAACCACAAATGAACCACGCGCCTCATCGTCAGCTGCCAGTTTAACACTGTCCAGGTAAAAACCATGTGAGCTTGGAAATTCTAGAGGATCGAACCTGAAGCAATTGACCCAGCCATTCCAACCTTCTCCACCCGGTTCCAGCATCGCCGTCGGAAGATAGATCGTATAAGTCGTCATCTCAGGGTAGATGACAATATCTTTGGTGGTCGTGAATGTATACGGATTCATACCGTTCTTGTTCCACATCAAACGAGCTACACTTCCGGTCCCTATACTGAATGGTGGAGTATAACCGAAAGTGAACGTCAGTCTTTTATATCTGCCCGTATCGATCGATTGCGGTGTCCGGAGATAAAGCGCCGGATCACCGTTTGTGTTTATGCCTGTAAACACACCGCTGTTTACGGATACACCGGTGACATTAAACCAACCAGCCACATCAGTCAGCTGGTTCATGTCCCAGGCATCACCGGTCGCAGTAGCATAATCTTCTCCCCCCGTCGCATCAGGATCAAGAACTTGTATCAACGGTGGTTGGTTAATAGTGACCAGGGCCGGCAGGGTATTTTCCCCACTCTTCTTTATATAGATATAGTAGGGACCGGCTGCATAAGGTGAAGTGTCTATCTGACGAGTATTGCTTGCTCCGCTTATCTGTCCACCGACATAGGTCTCATTGCCGTTGTCCGGTGTCGCGTCCACATCCAGATAGATGGAAGCCCATCCACCCGGAGAAATATCTGACCACTCGACAGATAGGCTTGTCTGCCCTGCTCTATATAGTTTGAACCAGTCTATTTGAAACGAGACTCCGGCGTCAGTCGCCGGATCTATCCGTATGCCAAGAGGCTGACCCGTCCAACTTGGAATAGAGCTTAAGTCGATTATATATGTATTCCAGCCGGGCGAGATAAAGAAATTGGTCACTCCGAAATCGTTCCAGTAGCTATTATAAAACCAGTATATCTGGGCATTAGTCCATGTACTCGAATACATCCTTACGCTTACAGCGTTGTAGTAGCTCGCGTCTATCGGGCAAAGAGAACCGTCCCGGTTTGTCTGTATAGCACCTGCTTGCCCGGGATGATGGAGAAAGGCTCCCGGATCATTGGTGGCAGATGTCCCGGACATAACTCCGCCGGCAACGCTGAATCCACTGATATTGCTATAGAAATTCCCATATGAGATGTCCGTCAGTTGTGACATATCCCAGGGATCCCCAAACTTATCAATAGCAAAATCACTGTTCTCAGCGATAAAGGTCGTCCCATCCGGATTGGTTATAGTGATACTCGACGCTCCGTGAGCGCTTTCAGACAACATGAAGAAAAGAAGCAAGGAAAGAACAATGATGATTATGACGCTAACTAGGAACTCATGGCGCCGCAACGATAAATGAGTCGACATCTGAGTATCCTCCCAATACACCGTCCTGATCAGAAGCAATGATCCGATAGTAGTATGTTCCCGGATTGAGTCCGGCACAGTCACCATCCCAAAATGTATTCGCTGTACCACCGGCAGCAAGCCGGTATTGACTGGCTGTTGCTCCATTCGGATTCTCCGGAGTCTGCCATAGGAGTTCAATGCTGTATGATGTCGCCCCGGATAATGCTTGCCAGCTAAATGTCGGGTGTGTCGGATCATTCCAGACGATCGCGTTTAGCTGCGGTTTCGGTACAACAAATGAATCCGTGTCAGAGAAACCACCGATGAAACCATAGTTGTTCCAGGCGATCACCCGGTAGTAGTATGTGCCGGCCGGAAGTCCCCGGATGTCTCCATTCCAGAATGTATAAGGAGTGACTCCCACCGCGATCCTATGAATACTGGCCGTGTTCCCGTTTTCTTCTGCCGGTTCCGGAGGAGCGTTAAGTAGTTCAAGTCCGTAGCTTGTCGCTCCTTGCATTATCTGCCATGAGAACAGGGGGAACTGGTCTGTCAGCGTCTGCCCGCTAAACGATGAACTTAAGTTCACTTTCGGTACAACAAATGAATCCGCGTCAGAGAAACCACCGATGAAACCATAGTTGTTCCAGGCGATCACCCGGTAGTAGTATGTGCCGACCGGAAGTCCCCGGATGTCTCCATTCCAGAATGTATAAGGAGTGACTCCTATGCCGATCCGGTGAATGCTTGCCGTGGTCCCGTTTTCTTCTGACGGTTCCGGAGGAGCATCAAGTAGTTCGAGTCCGTAACCTGTAGCGCCTATCATCGTCTGCCAGGAGAATAAGGGAAATTGATTCGATAATGTCTGACCACCAAATGATGAAGTCAAACTGACATATTGAGCAGCAAAATTATTAGCGCAATTAAGTTTACCGTAACCGTAGTAATCATCGCGACCCGGTGCTCCGATATCGTCAGCGGAAGCTAGCATCTTCTGTTCGATCTGGTCTACCGTCCAGGAAGGATTCTGCGTACGAAGAAGAGCAGCTGCTGCAGCCACATGTGGTGCGGCTGCCGATGTGCCGGAACCCCATCCATAACCGTTCACACCATTGCTCCAGAAAGTAGAAAAAACCATCTCGCCCGGCGCTGAAAGATCGACAAAACTGCCATAGTTTGAACCGAGCCAACGGACATTGCTCGAATTTGTAGCGCTTACCGCGATAACATGGTCAAAAGCCGCTGGATAACATGTAAAAGGAATGGTCGCATAAGGTGGCATGTTATTACCGGCAGCTGCTACGACAACGACATTATTATTGTATGCATAGTTAATGGCATTCTGCATTGTCACCGATGGTGTCAGCCAGCCCAGACTTAGGTTTATGACTTTTGCCCCATGATCAACAGCCCAGACAATCCCATCCGCAATGTCAGAATCCCAACCCATACCGTTACTACCTAAAACCTTAACCGGCATGATCTTTGAATACCATGATATACCGGCAATTCCATTTAGATTATTGGTCTCGGCAGCTGCTATACCGGCGACAAACGTCCCATGTCCCTGATCGTCTCTCGGGTCCGCATCGTTGTTTACGAAATCATAACCAGCCACCAATGTGGCGTCGAGATCGGTGTGTGTCGGTGATACACCCGTATCAATGATCGCGATGACAACGTCAGCACTCCCTTTCTGAACATCCCAGGCTTGAGGCGCGCTCACGTTTGGCAGATTCCACTGGTAGGCCCCAAAGTAAGGATCATTTGGATTAACAAAAGCCCGCCGCTGATAGTTAGGTTCTGCATACTCTACTTTTGGATCTTTCTCGTACTGCTTCACCTTTTCATCAATATCAGCACTTTTCGAAATTTTTACTTTGTGAACGCCGATCTTTGCTATGCGATCGATGCTTTTGCCATTTAGCTTAGAATTAACAGATTTTATCTGGTTTGAACTGACACCATCTTTAAACTTAACCAGGATCTGATCAGTTTCTTGTTTATAAGAGGGTCCGCCAGCTATGACTGCCTGACCAAATACGACTAGACTGATCAGAATAGCTACTGCTAGAACATATACAGCTAAAGACAAGCGTTGAGTTTTCTTCATCTCACTCTCCACCTATTACCAGGTCATAGCACTATTAACATACCTATATTTATACCTCTACTCAAATAGTCGGAAGCCCAACGGCAAAACTTTAGCATTTAAGAGGAAAAATAGTCGTTTTATGATGAGAAAGTTAGCAGTAAGGATTCGGTTTTTCTTGAAAAACCCGGTCTTAAATAGATACTGAGAAGATGCCTACACGCACTGTCGGATTCTGGACATTTCCAAAACCGGCATCAAGGGTATAGTAGTAGTGTAAAACGCTATCATAGTTCCAGCCGGCCCGGTTTCTCTGACGGGCTCCATCCATACACATACCAACACCGTGACCTCTTGGATTATGTCCGTCACAGATACCGGCTTCAGACTTGGTTATACACCAAGGATAGTTCCAGCCCTTCTCTGACGCACTTAATGTACGCCCTCCACAGTCGCTGAAGTAAGGCGTGCGAGCGCACAACCCACCGTAGTTTAGTACTTGCCCATATGTCTGGTCGACCGCCGAGCTAAGATTAGAACCATGAGTTTCCCTGGTGTAGCCGATATACCACTGACAGCTCCCCGGATCATTACAGATTTCAAACGACTCACCGGGATGCTTGTTCTTTTTAACCAATACATCAAAAGTATAACTACGAAATGCTACCGCGGACACTTTAAGAAACTCCCCATATTGGCCGGTTGTCATCCCAGGCCATGATTCCGGTTCTTCGCCCATTCCTTTCAAATAATCCTGCATATTAAGCTCATTGACCGCCCAGAGCTTGTTTGAGACAGAGGAATAGGCAATCTCGATTATACCTCTGTACCTGTTATACGGGGACATCTCATTTATTTCCAGAATCGTACCACCGTGCGGCACCATCCGGACCGGTGATGCGATCGTCGCATTGAAACCGTTTGACACGACAATGCTATAGAGTGAACCGCTGGATGACACGGTCGTTATTTCACCGGCTTGTGCTGTAGCAAGCACACTTCCGCCCTGATCACATATATTGTATGCGCCACTTCCCGTCACCGACATACTCGGTAATGTAGCAGTGAAGGTCCCGGCATTGCTGTATGTACCTAAAACGCCACTATTGTCGTAAGCTATTACCCGGTAGAAGTAGACTCCGGGAACAAGGCTGCTGGTATCTCCTGCCCAGTATGTTTCGCCGGTTACTCCGGAAGAAAGCCGGTTTGGATCTTGACTTGTCCCGTTTGGATTTGTTGGAGCTGTGTTGGGCTCGAGCAGTTCGATCTCATAAGATGTCGCTCCTGCCACCGCCGACCAGCTAAAACGGGGGTTGAGTGGGCTATCCCACGTTATCGTATTAAGATTAGGCCTTATTACTTCAAAACTGGCGGCATCAGAGAAACCACCGATAAAACCATTATCGTTCCATGCGATCACCCGGTAGTAGTATGTGCCTCCCAAAAGACTGACAGTGGATCCATCCCAGAATGTATCGGAAGTCGCTCCGACAGCCATTCTGTACTGGCTTGCTGTTGTCGAGTTGGGGTTCTCCGGAGGCTGGTCAAGAAGTTCTATACCGTAGCCGGTCGCTCCGGACATCGCCTGCCAGCTAAAATACGGACTTGTCGCATCCGTCCAGCTTAATGAGTTTAAAGTTACTTTGGGTGCGACAAATGAGTCGGCGTCTGAAAAGCCGGTAATAAAGCCGTCCTGGTTCCAGGCAATCACCCGGTAGTAGTATGTCCCGGCTGATAGCCCCCTTATATCACCGTTCCAGGTAGTACCTGAGGTCGCTCCGATTGCTATCCGGTACTGGCTTGCTGTTGTCGAGTTGGGGTTCTCCGGGGGCTGGTCAAGAAGTTCTATGCCATAACCCGTTGCTCCCGAGACAGGATCCCATTGAAACACCGGGAACTGGGTCGACAGAGTCTGTCCGTTTAATGGAGAAGTTATATTTACCTCGGCGATCGTGAATGAATCTGTGTCTGAGAAACCGGTGATCATCCCATAATTATTCCAGGCGATCACCCGGTAGTAGTATGTGCCGGCTGATAATCCCTGAATATCACCGTTCCAAGTAGTACCTGAGGTCGCACCTACTCCGATACGGTACTGACTGGCATCCTTTCCATTCGGATTCTCCGGTTCCTGAGTTAGAAGCTCAATACCGTAACCGCTAGCCCCGGAGATCGGACTCCATTGGAAGACAGGATGTGGTGTTGTCAGGAATTGTCCGTTCAATGGATTGACAATACTGACTTTCGGAACAGTAAAGGACTGGGCGATGGTCGGCGAACCGATATATCCACCTCCGTTGTAGGCGGCAGCACGCCAGTAGTATGTCCCGGCAGCCATATCCCGGGTATCTCCAAACCAATAGGTATAAGTCGTTATCCCGGAACCCAAACGGTAGATGCTTGGAAATCCGTTCGGATCCTCCGGTGGTTGTGAAAGTAGCTCCATCTCGTATCCGGTTGCTGTGGGAACCGAATCCCAGTTGAAAACAGGAAACTGCACTGAGGACGGTGGTGGCAGATAGTCTAGTATTCCTTGAAAGATCCCGTTAGCGACAGCTTGTTGAAAATCAGGATTCAAAAGAAGAAGAGCCTCGGTGGTATTGCTGACAAAAGCACATTCGACCAGAATGGCCGGCATCTGGCTCCTGCCTATCATCCATCCGTCTTGAGGCGCCGGTATCTTAGTTCCACGATCATAGATGTTATAACCGTATGCCCGTATCGCCTGGACCATATTATTGTGAACCGACGAAGCAAAGGATATATGACCCGGAGTCAGAGGAACATACCATGTCTCTGTTCCACTGGCTGATGAATATACCGACGCGTTGTTGTGAATCGATATAAACAGATCGGCTCCGACCGCGTTAGCCATATCCATGTCCCAATCCTCATCACAATCGATCGAATCGTCTGACCGGCACATAATCGTCGGATAATGACTTTGCTGTAGAAGCGCGTTCAACTTAAGAGCGATGCCCAAGTTGGCATTCTTCTCTAAGAGACCAACGCCATAATTTGTCGCTCCGGGATCACCTGATCCATGGCCCGGTTCGATAACCACACCGGCTCCGGCGTAAGCAGTACCTGTATTAATAGCTAACGCTAAGCCAAGCCCGAGGCATGCCAAAATACCCAAGACTACGACTTTTCTAATAATCAGCCGCAACATAGCCATGGTCATATTCTTGATATGTTCTCATCTCCTTATTAACAATGTCGGCGCATACAAACCAGTACTTTAGATGCTACTCCTTAATAATATCCTCATACCGCTCGAATGATCGGCTAAAGTCGTAGCTACTACCGTTAATATTCGGGACCTCGCCACCTGCTAGGAATCTCACACTGTCAATATTTGAAAGCTCGGTCAGAGTATTGACGATCGAGTAGACAAACATCATCTCGGCTGCTCTCCCTCTGGGGTATAGAGCATTCATTGCCTGTCCAAAATCAACTGTCGCTTGACCATTCTCAATAAAGAAATCTGTCACCAGCATTTGCTCCGGAATAGCCGCATAATGATTCCCTTCCACCGGACCACTTATGAGTTCTTCAACAACCGTCCGTGCTATCTGGTGACTGGTGGAGATATCACGAGTCTCGGAAAGAAGATACTCGGCCTGACTATCACTAAAATAGAGTGTAACCGAAGCAGGGCCCGCTTCAGGTTGATCTGAATCACTATCTTCCTCGTTTGAAGACTCTTGGTCTGATTTCGCAGTATCCTTATTCTTTGTCGAGGATATTTCATCATGATCGGGCTTTATTGGAGTCTGTCCGACATACCAGCCTAGAACGCTGGCTCCTCCGAGAAGAAATACAGCTACTACACCGAGAATGGTCCAGAGTTTTACGCGTCTGCTTATTGTCACTTGTTCAACACTCCTTGAGTGTACCTACTAGATTATCATATATATACTGGTTATCCAACTTGTTAGAGACTTCTCACTTCTGTAAAAAACTAAAAACTATACGTCTGTATTAAAACGTCTATCTGTATATGATCGATCCACAATAAGTGGAGATCCTAGAAATAAAACTGGTAGTCACCAGCCGGGATTGCCTGCCCGCTATCGATCAACTCAAAGTGCAGATGTCCGAATCCTTGAACGATCCCAACAGCTTGACCGGCAGCAATAGTCGCTCCGACACTGTGGAAGGGCTCCGCGTGAGCATAACAGGTAGTAAAACCCTCACCCTCGACAACCGTCCAACCGTACCGGCCGTAACCGACCTCGGTTACAGTACCTGTATGAGCAGCATAGACAAAGACACCGTTGCCACACATAACATCATAAGCATCACCACCCAGCCATACGCCATGTCCGGCAGGACCGTGGTCGCTCCATTCACCCGGCGCATAATCAGTCCATGTCGCTCCTGATACAGGAGAAATCAATGTCCGGGGAACCGTAAAAGACCAGGCATCAGAGAAGACACCATATATTCCCTGTGCATTTATGGCGATTATTCGCCAGTAATACATACCCGGAGCTAGTCCGGAGGTGTTGCCGGGATAAGACGGGATCGATCCGTTGGGTGACAGGTCGGCTACAATTCTATACATTGAAGCAGCAGTCCCGTTGGGATTCTCCGGCGGAGCGCTTAGAAGCTCTATGGCGTAATCAGTCGCGCCGGGAAGTACCTGCCATGTAAAGTTAAGCGGCCCTCTTTTTGGCTGAGAAAAGCCATGACCGGGTGAACCAAGCACCGGCTTCGCAGGTACGCTAAATGCCCAGGGGTCAGAGAAGACTCCGTAAAGACCCTGGTCATCTACTGCTATCACCCGCCAGTAATATGTTCCCGGAGCCAGACCTGATGTATCTCCCATAAATTGCGATGCTCCTCCCGGGCTCAGATCAGCCCCGATCCTGTATTGAGATGGATAGTCGGTATTTCTTTCCGAGTCATCCGGGAGTTGAGATAAAAGCTCGATACCATAGCTGATCGCGCCGGGAAGATCATACCAATCGAACAGAATAGATCCGCGGTCACTTTGGGAATAACTATTCTCGGGTGCTGCCAGACCCGGTCTGGGAGGTATGGTAAAAGACCAAGCATCCGAAAAGAAACCATACAGACCCTGGTCATTTAGAGCGATCACCCGCCAGTAGTATGTGCCGTCACTTAAGTTCTCTGTATTACCGGGAAAAACCGGCTGCCCGCCGGGCGATAGACCTGCCCCTATACGATAGACCGAGGGTATATTCCCGTTGGGATTCTCCGGTGGAGCGCTTAAGAGTTCTATTCCATACGCTGTTGCCCCTTCAAGAACCTGCCATTCAAAAGTCAGCGGTCCCTTAACAGACTTTATTGACCGATCTTGAGGAGCAGTAAGAACCGGTTTTTTTACAGGCACAGTAAAAGACCAGGCATCAGAGAATAAACCGTGGATTCCTTGATCGCTAATGGCGATCACCCGCCAGTAGTATGTGCCGGGAACCAGCTCAGACGTATCGCCCGGATAAGACGGCGTAGTTCCATTTGGTGAAATATCAGCGACTATCCGGTAGACCGACGGAGCATCTCCGTTGGGGTTTTCCGGTGGAGCGCTTAAGAGTTCTATTCCGTAATCGGTCGCACCGGCTACAGATCGCCACTCAAACGTCAATGGTCCTTTCGCTGTTTGAGTAAAACCGTCTGCCGGCGCTGTCAGCTCCGGGCTTTGCCCGGATGCCCCATATGCCTTATTGACACACACAGACTGACATAATATAGCTGTACATAGCATGAAAAAGAATACCGGTAGGATAGAAAAAACTCTAAGCATCCTTTGCTCTAGCATTCCTGACCTCATATCAACCTCTTCTGTTGAGTCAAGACGCCGGTAAAACCAGGATGATACTTCAATTAGCAAACCACTCCAATCTATTATTATACAGACAAACAACTGTATATGCCACTTCGCAAATACGTATCTGATGGTCTTGTTGTCGGTGAATTAGCATCTTTAGAAGGGTGCTGATATCTTATGGTACTGCTGCTCTCTGTTGCTCGATTAATCTGCTGCTCTAGCTCCTGGTTGCCTACGGCAAGCTATAAGCCTATCCTCATGGCGCATATACATTAAATGACCAGGCGTCAGAGAAGACTCCATGTAGACCGAGAGGATCGATGGCAATGATCCTCCAGTAGTATGTGCCGGAAGTCAATCCGGAGGTGTCTCCCGGAAATGTGGGAGTAGCCCCATTAGGTGAGACGGCTGCTATGATCCGGTGGACAGAGGGAGTGTTCGTGTTTTCTTCTCCCTGTTCCGGCGCAGCGTCTAAAAGCTCTATGGCATACGCGGTAGCTCCGTTAACAGCTCCCCATGTGAAATTAAGCGGATCACAGCCTACATTTACTCCGTTTGTCGGTGTTAGCAAAGTAGGTCTTGGTGTAGGCGGTGACGCCGGTACATCAAATGACCATGCGTCAGAGAAGACGCCGTGTAGTCCGAGAGGATCGATGGCAATGATCCTCCAGTAGTATGTACCTTCAGCCAGTCCCGAAGTGTCTCCCGGAAATACGGGAGTGGCCCCATTAGGTGAGACGGCTGCTATGATCCGGTGAACAGAGGGAGTGTTCGTGTTTTCTTCTCCCTGTTCCGGCGCAGCGTCTAAAAGCTCTATGGCATACGCGGTAGCTCCGTTAACAGCTCCCCATGTGAAATTAAGCGGACCACTGCCAACATCCGCTCCGTTTGTCGGCGTTAGCAAAGTAGACCTTGGTGAAGACGGTGGTGCCGGTACATCAAATGACCATGCGTCAGAGAAGACGCCGAAGAATCCCAGATGGTCCATAGCGATGATCCTCCAGTAGTATGTCCCTTCAGCCAGTCCTGAAGTGTCCCCAGGAAAGACCGGATTTGTACCGTTAGGTGATACGGCTGCCGCGATCCGGTGTACGGATGGAACGTTTGTGTTCTCTTCTCCCGGTTCCGGTGGAGCATCCAGTAGTTCTATAGCATAAGTGGTGGCTCCATTGACTGCTCCCCAGGTATAGTCAACCGGTCCCCTGGCAACATCCGCTCCGTCTGTCGGTGAGACGAGAGTCGGTCTCGCCGGCGATCCGCTACTATAAGTCAGAGTATAATCTCCTACTCCGGAATAAGCATAAGCATCGAGATAGTATGTTCCACCGGCATCAGCCGGCACAGTATATTCAAATGTGTCCGGATAGACTACATCGTAAGCGACGGCAACGGCGGGATCTGTGTTAACATCTCCGCTGCCCGGTGGATACAGATAAAGATCGAAATCTGTCTGGTCAGCTCCGGTTATAGATGCCGTTATCGTATCTCCGGAATCCAATGTCATTCTAAATACATCATCATAATCAGTCGCTTCGTTCAATGTGTCATTGATCGGTGAGTCAGGAACTACCACACCCGGAATATTATCGTCATCTGCCGGTGGCGGATCTCCTCCACCCGGCGGATCACTCCCGGTCACTGCCCGATAGGCATTTATGCGGCCATGGCCATAGTAGTCATCACGACCGGCTGCTCCTAGATCATCAGCGGACAGAGCGATCTTTTGCTCGATCTGGTCAGGCGTCCAGGATGGATTCTGGGAAGCAATAAGTCCGGCCAGTCCAGCAACATGAGGTGAAGCCATCGATGTTCCGGAAAGAGAGGCATATGTGTTGTTTCCACCACTCCAGTAAGTATTGTAGATCGAGACTCCCGGAGCAGCAATATCTACATAATATCCATAGTTGGAGAAATAAGCTCTTTGATCCGAGCTGCTTGTTGCAGCTACTCCGATGACATTTTCGTGAGCTGCCGGGTAATGAACAGCATTGTTTGTATGCCCTGAATTTCCGGCGGCAGCTACGACAACACAACCAGAGCTATATGCATGATTAACAGCATTCCTCAATGTAACCGAGTTATATGAACTACCAAGACTAAGATTGATCACACTGGCACCGTGATCGGCTGCCCAGATAATGCCATCTGCCACATCCGATAAGTAACCGGAGCCGTTCTCGTTTAGCACCCTTATCGGCATAATATTGTTATTCCAAGCGAGCCCGGCCACGCCTATCCCATTATTCGTAGCAGCAGCGGCAGTGCCAGCCACGTGAGTACCGTGACCGTGCGCATCACTTGGATCGTAATCGTTATCTACAAAATCATAACCCGGGACGATCTTACTGCTTAAGTCACCGTGAGTAGGCGACACTCCTGTGTCGACTATTGCGATAACAACACCGGCGCTTCCTTTTTCAACATCCCAGGCTGATGGAGCATAGATCTTTGTAAGAGCCCACTGCTGCGAATTGAAGTATGGATCGTTGGGGGTTACGGTGATATCGAACCTATAGTTCAGCTCCGCATATTCTACCAGCGGATCATCTTCCAGTTCCCGGATGACTGCTTCCGTGTCAGTCATACCAAAGACTTTTATTAGATCGACATCGATCTCATCATTCTCACTTAACGTCAGTGCTCCTACTTTGATCTTGATCAGATCCGCTTGTGAATCACTGACGCCATACCTGAATTTGACCAGTATCTCATCCGGAGCAGCTTCTTCCAAAGAAGCCGCCAATCCGATCTGACCAAAAGCGATTATAGCTAGGAGGGTTGTGATTGCTACAAAAATTACTGCGCGCCTCAAGATTCGTTCTCTCACCAACACGTTAACTCACCTATTAATTCTATCGGCACATCGGGTGAGCTATTTAACCTATATCATGTAAAAACTTTAAAAACTCCTTAGGGTAATGAG
>SDBS01000947.1_pt1 | contig 29176 bp, 19 predicted proteins | sample 2277091 | NCBI WGS metagenome assembly SDBS01 (sample SAMN10404972, study PRJNA504765) | marine sediment metagenome | isolation source: marine sediment core GS10_PC15, 163 cmbsf | place: Arctic Ocean: Southern Knipovich Ridge | collected 2010
TAATTTTCTTGGCTTTTCTTTCTCTCCATTCATTTAAATTACTATTGGGATATTATATTGATAAAGAATTTGTTTCATTGTGAATTTAATATTTGTGTGTAGATCTATTATAATTGACCTAATAATATGGTTCTTGTCAGAAATATCTGAATACTATTGTTTTACACTTTCAAACACTTCTTCGGGTGTTTTGCAATTAATTAATTCAGCATACGAAAATTTCTCTTTTTTCACCTTGGCAAACTATGGTTTTAGCTCGGAGTAAATCCCAGGGCTTTGTTTGTTCTAGTGAAAAATGGGCGCTGTACCCATTTTCAAAAGAAGGCAGCTTCCAAATAATCAGTTCTTATTTCCTTGATATTTCAATAAGAGTATTCTATTCTTAATTATAAATATGCAAATAACAAAAGTCAATTTTTTAATTATAGGCATCATTTTTTCATTTAGATTTGACCGCAAACAACTATTCCAGTGTAAATAACATAGTTAATTAGTCTTTCCACAAAGATCTATTAATCAAAAGCTCAATATATGATTCTATTCCCATTGAAAACCATGACTCTCGAGTAAAACGCTCTGAGTCTATGGTTGCCATTTCTCCAATACGACCTTGGTACTCAAGAATAACACCATGACCTTTTTTGACTTTCCCAATGACATGCATTGGGATACCATAATGTTTAACAAGTTCCTCCAATTTATCTTTTAAAGAAGTTTTAACACATCCAACTAGTTGCCAATCACCCCATCCAATAGAGAATCGAATTGGGTCTATTCCAATGATTGAGCTAACATGAATGACTTCATCTGGAAACGTAACTTTGTCCATCATGATATGCATTTGAAGACTATTCGAATTGGCTAACTGAACTAGTGATCCATAAAACCCGTCTGAATTGTCTAAACACGCAGTTAATAGTTGCTTATTGGCAATTTCTTGTCCTATTTGTACTTTTGGCAAAGGTGTAAGCAAGTTACGATGAAGGTTTCTTTTGAATGAGCTATTATCTATGGAAAGCTGATGTTTAACTGCGAAAAAGCCAGCCCAGAAAAGCCCAATATCACCTATGACAACAACCAAATCGCCTTCGCTACACCCTTTTCTCGACATGATCTTCCCTTTATTACATACCCCGACAGCAGTACCAGTCAATTGTGTCATTGCTCCTTCCTTGATATTTCCACCAACAACTCGGGTTCCACATTTTTGGCAACATTCATCGATGCCATCAAGAAGTCGAGTAAATTGTTCAACAGTTATATTTTCTGGTAAAATAAGAGATGTGAGTAGACCAAGAGGACGCGCTCCTGCAGCAGCGAGATCGCTAAGGTTTATGGTTGCTAATAGCCATCCCCAGTAGTAAAGGTCAGTGAAACCTATAAAGCTTGCCATTGGGGTAGGGCATGGGTCGGTTGTCGCGACTAGATCTCCATCCATAAACAGATTGATATGACTCAAGAAAGCACAATCATTCCCAAAATTATAAACTCCTTGCAAAGCATATCGAGGTTTAAGGATTTCCTCTATAATTTTCCTTTCTCCTAATTCGTTTAGACGGCGATTTTTAGTCATTATCAATCCTTTCTTAATATTAGAATTTTTTCATGATGGAGAACTGGAGAAAGACTTCTTTGTTTAGCAACTCTTCTAGAGAGAGACTCAATGAGCTTTAATCTTTGTTCACAGTAAATTTTCTCTAATTTATCAAGAAATGGTTGATGATGGGGGGATTCACCAATTATTAAGCAACAGAAATGACCTTTCTTGAGAACATGTGCAATTGCCCATAAAGAATCTTTCATTCTTTGAAGGTACTCACTAAGTGAATTTTTTCTGAATCGTTTATGGCGCGATCCAATCTCTTTTGTTCTAAGAGTTTTCATATCAAAGTTAAACCAAAGTGATGAAAGTCTCTGAGATAAAATATAATCTGTCATATTATAGTAGGGAGGTGAGGTAATTACAAGATCGAATGTGTTTTTAGAGAAGTTTTTTAAAACTTCAACACAATCTCCTTGATATACCTTAATGTCTGAAATTAAAACTTTTTTATCTTGAAGCTCATTGGCTTCACAATACAATGCTTTCGCGGATAATTTGTACGTATTAAGCTTCTTGAAGAACTTTTTAATTGCGTTTTTGTAGACCATATGTTTTGGTTTCACATTGTCACAGACCCAACCCCAATGTTTCTCTTGACTACAACAATATTTGAGAATTGCTGAAAATGCTGCACAACCAACGATGAAATACTTCGAGTTTTTGTGATTATGAAGTACTGCCCATATTAATGACAGCTCAAGCAAGGTATCTTTATGATACCAAAAAATATTTTCTTTATAGTTGGGTATAAGAGGTTTCTTTTTGGTCGAAGATAGAAGTGGTCCTTCGAACTTTGTAAGAAGTATTTCTATTTCTTTCTTTATCAAATCTATATATGAGGAAAAGCCTCGTTCGTTAAATGGTTTGAGTTTTGCTTTTGTCATTAATACTGCTGTTGGATTTAGGTCGATACCGACAGCTCGACGTCCGAATTTAAATGCCTCTACTAATGTGGTTCCACTCCCACAAAATGGATCAAGGACCACGCCACCTGGTTTACATAAATAATTTATCAAAATACCAGGAATCTGTGGAACAAACCGTGCTGGGTACCAATGGTAGGCAGCAAAACCTTTGATACCATTTTTACCAGTAAAGTCCCAATCTATTCTCTTAAGCTCGTAAATGAAGTTCTTTTTGGCGAGGGAATTCATTTATATTTTCATGTTTTGGGATTAGAGTCAATTGTGAACTATGAAGACCACTTTCCTCTAAAACTGCTAAAACGCGATCATAAAGCTTCATACGTTTCGATTTATTTATATGGTACGGCGTGAAAATTGAAGCAATAATCGATTCAGATCTCCGACTTAAAGTAATATGCTTCAGCTTCTGATCTTTAGACTTGATTGTAATTATTAAGTTCTTGGAGAATGTACCGACATCATAGAAAATATACGGGGAACAGGGGATATTGGTATGTTCCTTAAGAGCTTCAGCGAGTTCTATGCGATACTTCGGTTTACGTAAATCTATTTTACCCATTGGGCATGAATACCATCCGATGAATACTGGGGCATAGAAATCACCGATTACAAAACGCTGAATAATATCCTTTGTCTCAGGTTCCTTTGCAAGAAATTGAAGTAACTGCTCGTCAGTAAGAAACCAATGTTCTTCGCTAATCTTATCTTTCTGTAAGGCTAGCGAGATACAATCTGTTAGCATCGCTTGCCCAGATAAGGTAGTCTCATCAAAAGCTAGAATCTCGTAAGTTTGTTGTCGAAGAGATTGCCATGATTTGAAGAGAGGGATAGTGTTTTCCTCAAGCTTCTTACCTTCAATTATTGGGATTAAAGACTCCGTTAATCTCAAGATGTTTTTTACTTTCGGCCACAACCCAAGAAGAGTTGCCATTCGATAGACAGTGTCGATGTTGTCAATATCAATTGAACCTGATAAGATTCTTCCCAAATTTCCCTCTCCACGGATGATAGACATAATAGTTTTAGTATCGATATTCATTTTTCGCAATATGTCATAAAGTCTGAGCGGGTTTGAGTAGTAAATCTGGTGGTATCTTTTTTCCGGTCTATATGTTCCTTGGATGATTTTAGCAACAAAGTTCTCATGATTCCAACCTTTGCCCTTAATAGCATTAAGCTGGTATTCTAATATATGGCCAAATGGGGGAGTTCCAATATCATGCAATAGAGCAGCAGCGAGAAAAGCATGTTTTTCCCTCTGTGACCATTGTTGAGATATTTTCTTTTCAAGATAGCTAGCAAGAAAGAAAACACCCATTGTATGTGTGTATCTTCGTGCGTCGCTTAAAGCGGGAAAAGATGGTGAAGTGGTATTGATTAGACGAATCTCACGAAGTCTTTGAACCTCAGGTGATAGCACTATATTGAGTAACCATTTAGGAATAACTATTTCACCGAAAATAAGATCAGTTACTTTCATGGGTTTTCTTTTTAGTAATTAATTCAAAAATAAATTGTACAAGTAGTCCGAAGCTAATAGTAGCCATAATCCCTCCTATGATAGAAAAAAAAAGGTGAGGAAAAATTTTGTCAGAAGAGGCATTAACAGTTGCTATGGAAGATCCTAGTATGCTAATGGCTAACAAAGAGAACAAAATAAGGAACTTTCCTAATCGGGATTTTTCCCACCAAGAGACAATGGTGGATGGAAAAAGGAAGGTTGTTTTCGTTGATTTAAATTCTTTTAGAAGTCTATAAATCCACAAATTATCAACTGTAGAAGCTCTATTAGTAATATTAGGTGTAAAGCCATTCTTGCCAAGAATTTTTCCTGTGAAATGTCTAACTACTCCTAGAAGATAATTTAGAGTCTGTTTAGGGCAATTTAGCTTCAGAAAGACAATCGCTATCAAACAGTCTGGTAGAAAAAAAAGATATCGGTTTTGCCTACGATTATTAAGGCGTGTTGAATAGTAATAAACCTCAGATTCACCAAATCTATACTTTTTGCGTGAATTTGCCCAGCTAATTAGCCGCTTTTTACACTCATGGAGGGTAGATTTATAATTTGAGATTCCATTACTCAGAGTTTTATATTCAATAAGTGCAAGTGTAGCAAGTCCAAGTTCATGTGGACGTAATTTACCATTTTCTGATATGATTCGACATAGCCATTTAAGAATACTCTTACACTGGGAACTTAATAAAAACGGATGGTACCTTTTAAGCGATAGAAGAGCGAATGCAGTTGCGACAACCTTAGAATGAATACTCTTTTTTTTATTTGAAATGAAATACTCACCAAAGCCTTGACCTTCAATCGCACATTTAATAATCTTTTCCATAATAGGATTTTTGGAAGTGATATCATTTTCGGTCGGTTTCTCTCCTTCCGCAAAATACGTCAGTTTGTATAAAACATATAAATCTCCCTTTTCATGGAAAAGTCCAGTTTTTTTAGTGAAAGTGTCTTCGAGGATTTTACTAGCTCCTGTAATAAACTTATGAGTAGAGTTGAAACCAGCCAGTGACAGGACTTGAATAGCTGCACTTGTTCCGTAAATCCCATACTGAGTGTTATCTCTTGGTTCATCGAGAAATTGTCCCCATGCATAACTGTCCTGTTTAACGGGAATTGCACAACTTATGAACAAATCCTTTATACGACCTTGAGACTCTGTAGCTTGTTTTTTCAGTCTTTCTATTTTTCCTTTAGTCCAAATCATGATATTTAACATTTGGTAAAAGATGGGATATAGCCGATTCCACAACTTTCAATTGTGGATACTTTTTCCAATTAGCAAGTTCAGGATGACCAACGAATTCTGCAATCTTATGACGGAAAAACTGTCGTGAAAGGAAGGTGGGTACAACTGCAATGAGACAGGAACCATCATGTCGTTCATAATATAAATACTCCTTTTGAACGGTAGATTTCTTATAAGCTTCAATAAAGTTCGAATATTCCCAAGTTTCTAAACTACATTCTTCTAAAGATTCTGTGAGATTAATGGAAATCGGAAACAATAATCTGTGAGCGTGAAAGCAGTGTTCATCATGATTTTTTGCACTTGTATGTTCGCATAAGGGTACACGACCGTGCTCAGTGATAATCAGCTTTCCGTAATGTGGTTTTAGATATTCTCTGACAGATCTAGTAAATTTACAAAGAGCTTCCGCATCCTCATAAGATAAATCCAACATACTGTGAATATGAGATGTTGTTGCTATTATGGAATAACCTTCAATTATGGGACCAACACCTAGAATTGCAAAAAAAGGTACTCTTTCTGCAAAAATCAAGTGTTTATTTGGATTGCAAAGAAAACATGATTTCATTTTGTATTTTCATATTAAGAAATATAAAGGTAGTAAACGTAAAACCTATAAATTTGCGTTTATAAAGCGATTTAATAGATTAGAAGGTACCATTAAAAGTACATATCTTATCCAAACTTGTATGTGTAATGCACGCATGGCACCTATGTTTATTTCTTACTATTCTTTCTCTATATCTTATATCAGAAAAACAAAAGAGGGTCAAGTTTTTTTTTCTAAATGCCGTTATCAAGTCTTTTTCACATTTTGCATACTTCAACTTAATTAAAAATAGGGTGAAACAAAGCATCCTCTAATTTCTAGACCTCCCCTTGCATTATCTGCACGCTCTCCCATACTCACATCCATTGCACATCCATGAAGGATTGGGAAAGAAGATTTCAGATCTGATGGCTTTTAAAATGTAGTCAGGTAAAGGAAATGTGGGCAGACTCAGAAAGTTCGGGCTTTCCAAGAAATTTTATGTAGAAGTGTTGACAAGTGAAGAAAAGTGTGGTATATAGGTTAGTGTGTGTTATAGATTTGGTAGGCGAATCTATAATGCCACCGTAGCTCAGAGGTAGAGCAGGGGTTTTGTAAACCTCTGGTCGGGGGTTCGATTCCCTCCGGTGGCTTATGTTCTATGCTCTTTGAATTTCGTAATTTCCATTTTCCCATTTTCGTCTGTATCGAATACTGGAGAGGTTCCCGAGTGGTCAAAGGGGGCAGACTGTAAATCTGTTGGCGAAGCCTTCGGAGGTTCAAATCCTCCCCTCTCCACTTTGTAATTAGGAATTGAGAACTGGGAATTAAGTACATCTGTGAGAATCAGTGTCTAAATTTTTATTTTGACAATTTTGCGGGAGTAGCTCAGCTGGTAGAGCATTGGCCTTCCAAGCCGAGTGTCGCGGGTCCGAGTCCCGTCTCCCGCTCTTTTTTTGTTCAACCACAGAGACACTGAGACACAGAGAAACAAATAGTGGGTAATCCCACCCCCACAACCAAGTCTTTCTTTCGACACAGATTTCACAGATAGCCGCTGATAAGAATTTTATCGTAATTGCCCATCCACACTACCAAGGCTATTGCACCACAGAGAGCGCAGAGAGAACAGTAAGTAGCAAGGAGTAGGTGGTAAGTAGAGGGATACGGCATAACGCCGAGATTGCTTCGGAATTAACACACCCCTAAATCCCCTCTTATTAGAGGGGACTCAATGTGCTCGCAATGACCCCGTTAGAGATTGCGGAAAAGACAAAGGATTCTTTTCCTATCTCTAACGGGGCAGGCAAAACTTCTATTCTCGTAACCTTCTTGCTAATCTCCAGTGTACTATGAAGATGGGGACAAGTACTACAAAACATATGAGCATGTTAATTAAGTTTTGCATCCCAGCACGCTTTTCACTCATTATGGCGATTTCTCTTTTGTCCTGCCAGCGAATCATTAGTTCTTCTTCTGTCAATTCTGGTGCGCCCTCGGTCTTCTCCCAGTCAGTTTTGAAGCTCTGGAATGTAGCAATCTTTTCCCAGTCCCATTGTGGCAAGGTAAATTCAGGTGCGATAATTTTTACTATACCGTATATTCCGACACACAAGAAGATTATAGCAACACCCATACATATTACACACACCGCGTAACTGTATACCTGCTTGGCGATTTCTTTCTTCATACTACCTCCTTTTAATTTGTTTTTTGTCTCTATTTATTATGACTGAGAAATAAAGCAAAGTCAAGAATTTATTGTTTAACCACAAAGGCTCTTTTACCGCAGAGGGCGTAGAAAGAATAGTAAGGAGTAGAGAGTAGAGAGTAAGGAGAGGGATAAGGCATAACGCCGAGATTGCTTCGATTGAGAAAATGAATGCGAACTCGCAATGACAAGAATAATAATAGGAGCGTAAGGCATAACTCGCAACCCGCAACACGTAACCCGTAACGCACAAGACCAATATCCTTTTCTGTCCTTCTTCCATCCCCTATTTTATTTCCACACGCTCTATTTTATACTTGATTTTTTTGTAGATATGGTATAAAATAATAAAATTAAAGACAATTGTTTATGCTACTTAATAGTGAATTACTTACGAAAAGGAGAGAATGAGAAGGGATAGAGTTCTTCCAGTAAACATAGAAGACGAAGTCAAGAGTTCCTATATTGATTACGCAATGAGTGTAATCGTGAGCAGAGCACTGCCTGATGTTAAAGACGGTCTGAAACCTGTTCACAGAAGGATACTCTACGCCATGAAGGAACAAGGGCTTCTTCACTCAAAACCTTTCAAAAAATCAGCTACGGTTGTGGGTAATGTGCTTGGGAAGTACCATCCACATGGTGATGCTGCAGTTTACGACTCTCTTGTAAGAATGGTCCAGGATTTTTCCCTGAGGTATCCTCTGATAGATGGACAGGGTAACTTTGGGTCTCTTGATGGAGATGAAGCGGCTGCATATAGGTATACTGAGGCGAGATTATCCTTGATTGCTGAGGAGATGCTTACTGATATTGATAAAGGAACTGTTGATTTTGTTCCGAATTTTGATGAAAGCTTGAAGGAGCCAGTTGTTCTCCCGTGCGGTTTTCCAAATTTGTTAGTAAATGGTTCTTCAGGTATAGCTGTTGGAATGGCGACTAATATCCCGTCACATAACCTTGGAGAGATTGTAGATGCCCTCAAAGTCCTTATTGATAATCCGGATACAGGTGTGAAGGGTCTTATGAAGTATGTGAAGGGACCTGATTTCCCTACAGGGGGAATAATTCTTGGACGAAGTGGAATATTGGATGCATACACAACGGGAAATGGCAAGATGACTGTTCAGGGTCGAACGCACTATGAGAGTTTGAAAAATGGAAAAGAGCAGATCATAATAACAGAGATTCCTTATCAGGTGAATAAAGTAACCTTGATTCAAAATATCGTTTCACTCACAAAGACAAAGAAGATAACCGGGATTCAAGATCTAAGGGATGAGTCAGACAGAAGTGGTATGAGAATTGTGATCGAGCTAAAAAGAGATGCTCAGAAAGAAGTGAGCATGAACCAACTTATGAAACACACAAAGCTCAAGCAAACTTTTGGAGCTATATTACTTTCACTGTGCGATGGAATTCCTAAGGTCCTTCCTCTCAAGGAATTAATGCAGAAATACATAGATCATAGAAAAGATGTAATTGAGAAAAGAACTCGTTTTGAGTTGGAGAAAGCAGAAGCAAGAGCTCATATTCTTGAAGGATTTAAGAAAGCCCTTGAACATATCGATGAGATTATTGATTTAATAAAGAAGTCGAAAGATACTGGAGAAGCAAAAAGAAAGTTAATCGAAAAATTCGAGTTTACTGACATTCAGGCACAGGCAATTTTGGATTTAAAACTTGCACGATTAACAGGTCTTGAAAGGAAGAAAATAGATGATGAATACCTTGAGCTAATTAAGAAGATAGCAAGGTATAAAGCAATTGTTGCTTCACCAAGAGAGATTTCTCTTCTTATAAAGGAAGAGTTAGAGAACATTAAGAAACGGTTCAATGATGAAAGACGAACTGAGATTATTGAGGCTGAAGAGGAAGACATAGAGCTCGAAGACCTCATAGTCGAAGAAGATGTTGTGGTAACTGTTACACGGGATGGTTATATAAAACGTTTATCTCTATCAAACTACAAGAAACAGGGTCGAGGAGGGAAAGGGATTATTGGTGTTACAACAAAAGAGACTGATATTGTCGAGCAGATATTTGTTTCATCCACTCATAACTATCTACTTATTTTTAGTAATAAAGGGAAGGTTTACTGGCTGAAGGTTTATGGAATTCCTGAAGGAGGGAGAACTGCGAAAGGTCGGTCTATTGCAAATCTCGTTTCTATGTCCAAGGAGGAGAAGATTTCTTCCATTCTACCAGTTAAAGATTTTAGCGAACCTCTCTTTATCTTTATTGTAACAAAGAGAGGGATTGTGAAGCGAATGGAGCTTGCAGCATTCTCAAATCCAAGAAAAGGTGGTATTATTGCTTCTACACTCGGGGAAAGCGATGATATTGTTGATGTGAAACTCACAAAAGGAGATGAGGAGATATTAATCGTTACCTCAAAGGGCCAAGGCATTCGTTTCAAGGAAAAAGAGATAAGGGTCATGGGAAGAACTGCAAGAGGTGTAAGAGGTATATCAGTTGCTGGTGATAATTGGGTTGTCGGTGTTGAGGTAGCAAGAAGAGAGGCGAATCTTCTCTGTGCATCGGAAAGGGGATTTGGGAAAAGGACTTTAATCTCTGAATTTAGGTGTACACACCGCGGTGGTAAGGGTATTATCGCAATGAAAATAACACAGAAAACAGGGAGGTTAGTTGGAGCAATGGAGGTTATAAATGATGATGAGCTCCTTCTTATTACTGGAAGCGGACAGATAATCCGAATTACAGCAGATTCTGTCTCGAGAATAGGGAGAAATACAATGGGGGTTAAGTTAATAAACCTTGACCCTCACGATACTTTGGTGGATATAGCTCTCGATAGAGAGCGTTGATGTGGATATGTGGATAACTTAAGAAGAGTTGTTAGAAACTAATTCATTACATTCAAAGTACTTAATAAGTTTACATAATATTCTTATCCACTAAAAAGGAGTAAGTTAAATAATCTAAAAACTTCGTTTTTTCCACAGCTTTTTACAAAACGTAAAATGCCTGTGGAAAACTGAAGGGAGAATAGTTGAAAAGGGTCAAGGATGATGTAAGAATAGTAAAAGAATTAAGGGGAGCAAAGAAGAAAATCGAAGAAGAGATTTCCAAGATAATTATTGGTCAGAAGAAGGTTATAGATGAACTTCTGACTGCACTCATCTCTGGAGGTCATTGTTTAATTATAGGTGTTCCAGGTCTTGCAAAAACACTTCTTGTCAATTCACTGTCACAGGTTCTATCACTGAAATTTAATAGGATTCAGTTTACGCCTGACCTCATGCCTTCCGATATAACAGGTACTGATATACTTGAGGTTAATACAGAGACAGGTGGAAGGTCTTTTAGATTTATTAAAGGTCCAATCTTTGCAAATATAGTCCTTGCAGATGAGATAAATAGAACTCCACCCAAGACCCAGGCTGCTCTTCTTCAGGCTATGCAGGAATATATGGTGACAGCAGGTGGAACTACATACAAATTGGAGCGTCCTTTCTTTGTGCTTGCAACGCAGAATCCTATTGAGCAGGAGGGAACCTACCCTTTACCTGAAGCACAGTTAGATAGATTTATGTTCAATATTCTTATTGATTATCCAAATGAGGAAGAAGAGGTTGAGATTGCAAAGACTTCACCAGGTTATACAAGGGAAGACTTGAATAATGTCCTTGATGGCAGAAAGATTATGGAACTTCAAGAACTCGTAAGAAGAGTTCCAGTGAGTGATTCATTATTAAGATTCGCAGTACGTCTTGTGTCTTTGTCAAGACCAGGTAGTGAAGATTCACCTGATTTTGTAAAGGAGTGGATAAACTGGGGTGCAAGTCCGAGAGCAACACAGTACCTTATCCTTGCAGCAAAAACAAATGCTGTACTCGATGGAAGATTTACACCAGGTATTGAGGATATAAAAAAGGTAGTCTATCCTGTTCTGAGGCATAGAATAATTACAAATTTTAATGCTGAAGCAGAAGGCATAACTACTGACAGGATAGTTGATCTTCTGCTTGAAAATATGAAAGAGGACAGATGACAGAAGTTAGATATCAGAAGACAGAGGAGGGACGAGGGAGAAGGGAAGAGAGATGAAGGACGAAAAGGATGAAGGATAAAGTAGGGGAATGACTAAACCAGAAATCATAATGACGACCTTTGCCCACCATCTATTTATCCCGAGGTAAAGAACGACGAAACGGAGTGAGGAGAAAAAATGAGGAATCTCAAACTTCAATGCATAATGATATACTGGAGTATAAAGAAGATGGTATCAACAGGCGAGGTTTTCCAGCCTTGCATTCTCGGTGGGTTGGGATAACCAAGATAATCTCTGTGTCTCAGTGTCTCTGTGGTTGGATTTCTTTTACAAAATAGAAATGGAAAGTCGAACAAAACGTATTAAACGGGTTGCACAAGCAGGTATCTTTACGGCACTTGCTGTGTCACTTGGTTACCTTCTTTTTTTTATTCCAAATATAGAATTAATATCAGCAACAATCTTTGCTTCGAGTTGGCTTTTTGGATCCTTAGTTGGTGTAATAGTCGGAGGTATTTCCTTTGCAATTTTTTCGATTTTTAATCCATTAGGTGCTTCTCTTCCACCTCTTTTTATTGCCCAGGTATTCGGTGGAATGTTAATAGGTGTGGCAGGGAGTGCTTTTAAGATAATGCTTTCCAGCCTACCTTTTTATTTAAGAGCAATAGTATTGGGGATAGGTGCTGGATTACTTACCTTGATTTACGATGTGATTACAAATATTGGTGGGTTTATCGCTTTTACAACAGAGAAGACATTTCTTGCATACCTTGCATCAGGCATTGTTTTCAGTCTCCTGCACATCATCTCGAATGTCCTGATTTTCTCAATCCTCCTTTTTCCTATCCTGAATAAGGTGGAAAAGCTTGGTGAAAGAGGAAGTATATGAAAAAACTAAAAAGACCATCCTGGGATGAGTATTTTATGGAGATAACAGACCTTGTAGCAACAAGGGCAACCTGTCTTAGGCGTAAAGTAGGAGCAATCATTGTAAAGGATAGAAGGATTCTTGCTACTGGTTACAATGGACCTCCAAAGGGTGTGCCGCACTGTGATGAACTCGGTGGATGTATAAGGGAAAAGTTGAACATACCAAGCGGAGAGAGACAGGAGCTCTCGAGGGCTGTCCATGCAGAGCAGAACGCGATAATCCAGGCTGCAAAGATGGGTACCAATATCGATGATACCACATTGTATTCCACAAACCATCCCTGTTTTATCTGCGCAAAAATGTTGATTAATGCGGGGGTGAAGAAAATCGTTTTTAGAGAGGGTTACCCGGACAAATATGCTAAGAAGATCCTTAAGGAAGCAGATGTAAAGGTTGTAAGATTTAAACCATTAGAAAAATAGTACAGAAAATTCCCATTTCAACATAAAACTAACTAAAGGGGGTCACTGGTTACGGGCATAAACGCAGGGGTCTGGCCCCAATACCTGGAAAATCAAGGTTAAAATTGACTACAAACTACTGAAATCCACTTTCCCACCAAGTGTGTTAAGAGTATAACAACCATGGCAATGAGTTCGTGCTCAAATATCACCTTCCAGACATTAACTTTTTGCTCTTTTGCGATATAGTAGCTAAATAGCCCTAGAAGAGATAGCCCCCAAATCAAACTTACGATGATTGCTATTGTTAGTTCAAGTAAGAGCATGGGGACAACGAATGTAACAGCAAAAGCAAATTTTGAGAGTAAGGTAGAGATTGTTGACTGCCAGATTTCTTTTGTAGTGTGTCTGAGTTCGGATTCTTCTGATATATGGATTCCTAATGCATCAGAGAACGCATCTGCGATTGCTATTGTTAATATTCCACCAATGATTACAAGTTTTGAATGGGTTCCGGAATGTAAACCAACAATCAAGCCCAGTGTTGTTATTATTCCTGATGTTATTCCGAAGCTGAATCCAGTTTTTAATGAATGTTTCATTTATAGCATTATAGTAAAATAAGAGATATTGTCAAGTCATTTTCACCGCAGAGTCTCTTTCACCACAGAGGCACTGAGGCACAGAGTATATCGTGGTTACCCATCCGCTCCACCAAATCATTCTCGCCAAAGATTTCACAGATAACCACAGATAAATATTCTATCATAATTTCCCAGCATCCCCACCAAGTCTTTTTCTTGCTGTTTCTGTTTACTACCTACTGCTTACTGTCCACTGCCTACTGTATTTTCTTGCCACTGATTAACACTGACCAGTCAAAGGATTGATTCCATCCTGTGATATATTGAAGGATCACTTCCAGTGCAAAGCGCTCTCTTCAAGCACAAAGTGCTAACTTCCATCCTGAGATACATCGAAGGGTCAGTTCCAGTTCTATCTTTTATCCTTATCCATGTACTTACTGCCTACTGTCTTTTTTGCTTGACCACAGGGAAAAAATCTCCTATACTAATAATGGAGTTTATGAAGAAATAAATCATTACAAACAGTCAGTGACAATCTTCTAAGAAGATGGATAGTAAATTACCGAAATGGAAGGAATTGAAAATGCAGAAAAAGAACATAATTTATAGTATACTATGTCTTCTCTTTTTTCTTCTATCTACTGAAAATCTCAGAGGAGAGGAAGATGGAGGAGATGAGGTTTATTACTTATTAAAACTGTCTTCAATAGGTTTCCCAACTGCAGAGAAAGAGAAAGAAGCTTGGGGAATTAATGATTTAATGATATTCAATGACAAACTTTATATCGGGTATGGTGATGCTGTAGCAAATACTGGACCTACCGATGTAGTTTATTTTGATCTAAAGAACAAAAGATTTGTAAATGAATTTACAGTTGATGATGAAGCAATCTACAGATATCAAGTAATTGACAATAGGCTTATCATACCTGGGCCTGATGCAACAGAGGATTGGAAACTCGGTAATATATACGTTCTGACTGAGAGTGGCTGGCAGAAAAGAAGGACTGTTACACATGGAATACATGTCAATCAACTTACATCATTTGGAGGAAAGTGGTATGTGGCAACCGGGAACTACTTCAATTTTGGAGAGGAGGAAATGTTTGCTTTTGGGGGAATTCTCTGTTCTAAGGATGAGGGTAAAACCTGGGACCTCGTATATGCATCCCCTACTGACAATAAAAGTGTTTTTAGAATAGGTTCACTTATCACGTTCAGAAACAGAATGTATGTCTTCCCTTATGCTTTCATTGGCATGAAGAAGAAGGAGATACCTGATGAATATCACAATTACTTATCGAACACCTATGAGGACCATTTCCTTATATTTACCGAAGACCCACTTGGACCATCTGATGTAATTATTTTTGATGGAAATATCTGGAGGTATATTGATTTTATTCATTTGCAAAATGTGTGTACCATCTCTCCATTCGTTTTTAAGGATAAACTTGTTATGTCTATATTAACCGGTAGATATGTTGATTACCTCTCCCTCAAAAACGGACTTCCTGGGAATGCATCCTCTTTTCTACTGGCTTTTGACGGAGAAAGAACTGAAGGAATACAACTTGAATATGACCTTATTCGTGATGTTGTTGTTAAAGAAGACAGACTTTTACTCTTGATTCTCAAAGATGAAAAAAGCTTTATTGTTGAGACAGGTGACCTTAAGGTATGGAAATACTATGCGCTTCCTCAAAGCATAAGGACTCCTGTATCAATTGAGTTTGATGGTTTATCTTTTTACGTAGGAACAGAGCATGGGAATATCTTCAAGTCAGTAGGGATGAATAGGTTAACAGATGTTGCTTTTAGTAATGAGATGCCTTTGAAATTCTTTGCTGCTGCGGAACTTCCAGGAGATGGAAAATGGTACTGGGCTGCGGCAACGGGATGGGAGAAGTGGGGAAGACTTGCAAAATTCTCCTGTGAGATTCAGAAAAAGAATGTAATAAATGTGGAAACCGAGAACATTTCTTCTTTAAACATTTTTATTCCAATGACAGAAATTGATGTGGGGAAATCTCTTGAGGTGAAGATAAATAATGGAAAGGTCTTTAAGGGCATGCTTAACGGATACAGTCAACTGGTCTGCACGAAGAGTGATGTAATGAAGTGGAGCGTAGAGAAGGGAGTTGGTACTGCCGAAACCTTCCAGTACTCAAAGAGAATTATCGGTATTGCAGATACAGATCTAACCAGAGAAGGTGATGATCCAGCAATAGGTTCCTTTGTAGCAGATGTAATAAGTTGGGCAGTCTCTGCAGATGCAGCAATAATACCGAGAAGTGGGGTACGGAAAGATCTGAAGAAAGGGGATATTGCTCTTGAGGATATATTTGATTTATATTATCGGGATAGGATTTATACATTCAGGGTAAAGGGAGCAGAACTGTACAGTATGATGGATTTTAATATTAAGTCAGATGAAAGTAAACGTTGCCAGGTTTCAGGATTCAATTTTACCTATAAGGTTGGAGAAAAACCTGAAAAGAACAGCATTGTTGAATTTCCAATTGACCCGGCAAAGGAATATCTCGTTGCAACAACCGATTATCTTGCCCAGAGGATGGATAAATATCTTGGGGATGAGGTTAACTGTGTGAATAGAGATATTTCAGTAATTGAAGCAATGATGCAGTGGTTCAAACAATTCGGAGAAGTTGGCATAATAGAGCCAAGAATAAGAAGAATTGAGTAATAGATTTCAATAAACCGCTTCATTCTTTCCCTCAATTTTATACTTTCGGCTATTCTCCTTCTTGTTTGACGTCTCATTGACATGACCTGAATTGTCTTGACTTTTAAATATCATTACTATATACAATAAAACTATGTCATAAATAATTAAAAAGAGAGATGTTTAAGGGTAAAGAATAGAGCGAAGACAATGGATAAAATACTTAAAAATGAAATTGATTCGCACTAGCTCTTCCTGTCATTGTAAACTCCGTTGGAGGTTGTTGAATGTTTGCTAATAGAAAATTTATTGTTTTAGTGTTACCCATTCTTATTTTTAACCTTATTCTTCTATCAGTTTTTGGATGTTATGCGCACCATGATGGTTCAGTTACTGTCAAGTATACCGATAGACAAAATATAGCTCCACCTGCTGCAAAAGTAGTTCCCAAACCGGATACCCTACACGATGATATTCGTATCGATAACTACTACTGGTTAAGAGATAGGTCTAATCCAGAAGTGATTGAGTATCTTGAAGCAGAAAACAGATATACCGAGACCATGATGAAGCATACTGAGGAATTTCAGGAGGAGTTGTACAAAGAGATCTTAAATAGAATTAAAGAGACAGACCTCTCTGTTCCAGAGAAGTTAGATGATTACTACTATTATTCACGCACTGAAGAGGGAAAACAGTATCCAATCTACTGTCGTAAAAAGGGAAATCTTAATGCTGAGGAAGAGGTGTTACTTGATCAGAATAAACTTGCAGCTGGATACGAGTATTTTGATATCGGTGCTTATAGAGTCAGTCCAGACCACAGATTTCTTGTATACTCTGTGGATACGTCGGGTTCGGAAAAATTCACACTATACATAAAGGATTTGGAAAAGAATGAATTGTTTAAGGAAAAGATTAACAATACAGGTTATTATGCAGCATGGGCTAATGACAATAAAACCATTTATTATACAGTGCTTGATGATACGAAACGTCCCTACATGCTGTACAGGCATACCCTGGAAACTGACCCGGAAGAGGATAAGCTAATCTATCATGAAAAGGATGATGCTTTTTTCGTTTATATTTTTAAGACAAAGGATAAAAAATATCTATTCATGGATTTGGGTACCCATACAACTTCAGAATTCTATTTCCTTAATGCTGATAATCCAATGGACGATTTTAAACTCATCCGTAAGCGTGAGCCCGGAATCGAATACTACGTTGGGCACTACGAAGACAGGTTTTTTATTCTAACTAATGATGATGCCAAAAATTTCAAAATGATGGAAGCACCAGAAGATAATCCCTGCAAGGAAAACTGGAAAGAGATTATTGCCCATCGTGATTCAGTTAAAATAGATGATTTTGACATCTTCAAGAACCATTTAGTAGTATATGAGAGAGAGAAAGGGCTTCAGAAAATACGTATTATGAATCTCACAAACAATCAGGTTCACTATGTTGATTTTCCTGAACCAGTCTATACATACTGGAAGAGTAAGAATCCTGATTTCAACACCAATACACTTCGCTTTAATTATACTTCATTAGTTACACCAAGATCTGTTTATGATTACAATATGGACACACAAACAAAAGAGTTAAAGAAGCAGTACGAGGTTCTTGGTGGATACGATCCAGTCTTGTACGAGTCAGAAAGAATTTTTGCAAGGGCTCAGGATGGGACCATGATTCCAATATCCTTGGTTTATAAAAAGGGGATGGTTAAGGATGGCAGAAATCCCCTGTATCTAGTGGGCTATGGTGCCTATGGTGGAAGTTATGAAACCTATTTTTCATCGGTTAGATTAAGCCTGTTGAACAGAGGTTTTGTATATGCTGTTGCCCATGTACGTGGTGGAGGTGAAATGGGGAAGTTCTGGTATGAAGAGGGTAAATTGCTAAACAAGATGAATACCTTCACTGATTTCATTACCTGTGCAGAGAAGTTAATTGTTGAGGAATACACATCGAGCGACAAATTACTGATTTCCGGAGGAAGTGCAGGAGGGATGCTTATAGGTGGTGTTACAAACATGCGACCAGATTTATTTATGGCTGTAATAGCTGATATTCCTTTTCTTGATGTTCTCAATACAATGCTTGATCCTTCCTTGCCACTTACTGTGCTTGAGTATGATGAGTGGGGGAACCCTAATGATGAAGAATATTATTACTATATTAAAAGTTACTCACCATATGATAATATCGAGCCAAAAGATTATCCTCATATGCTGATTACTGCTGGTTTGAATGATACGCGTGTGATGTACTGGGAGGCAGCTAAATGGACTGCAAAATTGAGAGCTTTAAAAACAGATAAAAGCATTTTGCTCCTTAAGACAAATATGGGTGCGGGTCATATGGGTGCTTCTGGACGGTACGATTTCCTGAAGGAAATCGCTTTTGAATATATATTTATCTTTAACTTGTTTGGAATTGAGAAATAAGGTGGTAATTTTTGAATTGACAAAGGAGAAAGTATATTTAAAGGTGTTTTAGTAGTTGGAAAGTCTCATACTTTTGTTTGCTATATAGTGCTTTTGCTTAACTTATGAAAGGAATAGGCTTGACTTTTGACTCTTTTTAATATATATTATATATTGGTGGAAAACGGATAAATATGGTGAGATAGTACGGATTGTTATAGGTACCTATAATGAGAGATAAATATAAAACAAAGAATCAGCTTGTAAAGGAATTGACAGAACTGCGTAAACAGATTTCTAAATCAGGATCAGAAGGTGCCAAACACAAGAGTGACAAAGGGGAAACTGATATAAACGAAAAGCTATACTTGTCATTGTTCAACAAGATTACAAATCCCATTTTTATTTTTGATAGAGAGACACATCATATTCTCGAATGCAACGAAGCTGCAGTAAGAACTTATGGATATTCGAAGGATGAACTAAAATCTATGACGCCATCTGAACTCCATGCACCGGAAGATTTTGAAAAAATGAAATATAACGTAGATTTCAGAAATGTTGACCCACTCTTTTCATACACACATTTAACAAAGTACGGTCAACAGCTGAACGTGGAGATCACTACAGATGAGCTCAACTATGATGGTCATCCAGCATGGATCAATGTTGTAAGCGAAATCACTGATCGCAAGGAAGCAGAGGAGAAACTGAAGAGTGCACACGAAGAGCTTAAGGGGAGAATAAAGGAACGAACCTATGAATTGGTTACTCTGAACAAGCGGATGAAACGCGAAATTACTGAGCGTGAACGTGCAGAGGATGAACTAAAAGAGAGTTTTAAAAAGCTGCGGAAGACCTTAGAGGGAACTGTGCATGCAATGGCTATAGTAGGTGAAGCAAGGGATCCATACACAGCTGGTCATCAACGTCGAGTAGCTGAGCTTGCTTGTGCAATAGCAAAAGAGATGGACTTACATGAAGAACAGATTGAAGGTATCCGTATTGCTGGATTATTACATGATATTGGTAAAATGTCTATACCCACTGAGATTCTCACAAAACCTGGTAGATTAACTGAGATAGAATTCACTTTCATTAAGAACCATCCTCAGGTTGGTTTCGACATATTGAAAGGGATAGAGTTCCCGTGGCGAATAGCACAGATTGTGCTACAGCATCATGAAAGATTGGATGGATCTGGATATCCTTCAGGTTTGTTAATAAGAGACATCCTACTCGAAGCGAGAATTCTGGGTGTAGCTGATGTTGTTGAAGCAATGTCATCTCATCGACCTTACAGGGCAGCACGAGGAATTGATAAAGCATTAGGAGAGATTTTGGAGAATAGCGGATTATTGTATGATCCTAAGGTGGTAAATATTTGCTTAAAGGTTTTTGCTGAAAAGCGGTTTGGTTTCGAATAATATCCATAGTTTTCTTAACACATTTAGTTGTACAAGAATAACTGTAGATGAGGAGGTACTATGAGACGGTTTATTTTTCTTTTTTTAATCTTCCCTTCGCTTCTTTTTGGAAGAGAGATGCTTGTCAGGATATATGTCGATTCATATAAGGATCTATCACCCATAAAGCATAAAACAATAGATTATGCAGGAGGGCACCCTGGTGAATATTACGATATAATTCTGCCTGAAAGAGACTACTATTCTGATCTGATACCAAGTGGACTCCCATATGAAATCATCTATTCGGACCTCGACTATACAGACAGAATAGCACGTGGGAATTATCATTATTACTCAGAAGTGAAACAGCTCTTAAAAAATATGGCAACAAACTATTCAGCTATATGTGTTTTTGACAGCATAGGACAAACCTATGAAGGAAGGTGGATTTACTGCGTGAAAATATCTGATAATCCAGGGATAGAAGATCCTTCCGAACCAGATATACTAATAACGGGTTGTCATCATGCAAGAGAATGGGCAAGTGTTGAAGTCCCGCTTTTTTTTGCTGACAGCCTTACAAAGGCTTACAGCAGTAATTCAACAATACAGGACATAGTTGATTCGAGGGAGATATGGATTGTCCCGTGCGTGAATGTTGATGGTTATGTGTATGACTATACCGGTGGTTCCAGTGGGCATATGTGGCGAAAAAATAGACAGCCTTACCTCATTTATACCGGGACAGACCCAAACAGAACATACAATGGATGTTGCAATGGAGATAGATTTGGTGAGTGGGGTTCAATACCTTATGAATCCGCAGTTACACATGACCCCGACCATAATCTCTTTTGTGGGCTTTATGGTGATGGTCCAGATGGAAACTCTGCACCCTGTGATGATGCCATTGTGCAACTTGTAAAATCACACGAGTTCAATTATCTGGATACTTACCACAGTTATGGTGAACTTGTTCTCTGGGCCTGGGGGTATACACCTACCAACCCACCAAATAATTCTGATCTTGTTTCATACGGTACTGCAAAAGCAGCATTGATACATCGCGTTGGAGGCGGTACCTATAGCCCAAGCCAAGCATGTGGACTCTACCCCACAACCGGCGCTACAGATGATTGGGCATATGGATGGTATCACTATGTAAATGGGACAAACTGTGTAGCATTTACAACTGAGCTTGGGACTGCTTTCTACCAACCTGCTGGAGACCTAGATTATATGTGCAGGGAAAACTTTAAGGGTTTTCTTTACATGGCACAGGAAGCAGCCAACATAAGAGTTAATCTGGATGCTGAAGTACCTGCTCCAGAGATTATTCCTATGGAAACGAGTGCAACAGGTAATTACACTGTCTATTGGTCGCCAAGAAATCCTGCAATCAATAATCCTACAAAATGGGAACTTCATGAATTGACAGGTTTTTCAAGTATTACAGATGATATCGAGTCAGGAACAGGATTATGGGACCTTAATGGTTTCTCCCTATCTACCGCACAATCCCATAGCTCCAACCACAGTTTCTTCTCAGGAAATGCCAACAATATTTGCAATACTGCAACAACATCTTTCCCCTATCCAGTAAAAAGTGGCGATTCGCTCTCATTCTGGTGCTGGTATGACCTTGAGAGCAATTATGATGTGGCAGTTGTAGAGGTATCTGTTGACAGAATGGAATGGTTCCAGCTTGATACAAGATATACAGACGACCAGACATCATGGATAAAGAAATCCTATTCTCTTGAGCCCTGGGCAGGGAAATCTGTATTTATCAGGTTCAGAGCAATGACTGACGACAATACATTAGAAGTAGGTTTTTATGTAGATGATATATCCCCTGTTCCCGATTTTAGCAATGATATTACCATCTCCTCAAATATAACAGATACATCGTATGCATTTTCAGGAAAACCGGTTGATACGTACTGGTACAAGGTAAGGGGTTCAAATGTAGCCTATGGATGGGGGAGTTTCAGTATACTTGAGGATATTGTTGTCACTCCTTCAGGAACCCCTGAGGATGGAAAGGATATTGTACCTTTCTCATTCTCTGCATTGCCAAATCCTTTCAATACAAAGATTAGGATAGAGTGTTCGGGAATTAGCGGTGAACAAAAAATTGGATTGAAGATTTATGATGCGAGTGGTCGATTAGTTAAAGACTTTTTGCTTCCTACTTCTAACTCCTTACTCCCTACTGTTATTACCTGGGACGGTAGAGACAGAAATGGTTTCAAGTTACCAGCAGGTGTATATTATCTAAAATTAAAATCAGGAACCAAACACCTGGTTAAGAAACTCATCCTGCTTAATTAGTGAATCTAAGATATGGTTACACTATCATAGAATTAAGTTGAGAAGATTTTTCTTCAGATAACGGATTTGTATCTTTGTTTTATTTGGATTTAGGATTTAAGATTTTGGATTATAATATTTGATATGTCTTTCTCTGTAGGCATAGTAGGACTTCCTAATGTGGGAAAGTCAACGCTTTTCAATGCAATAACAGGAGCGAGCGTTGACTGTTCTAATTTTCCCTTCTGTACAATTGATACCAACAAAGCGGTTGTTCCGGTTCCTGATGATACACTTGAAGCGATTTCGTACTATGTGAAGACAAAGAAGGTGACACCTGCTACCCTTGAAGTCATAGATATTGCTGGTTTGATAGAGGGGTCTCACAAAGGTGAAGGTTTAGGGAATCAGTTCCTGTCCTTTATTCAAAAGGTTGATGCAATTGCCCATATTGTAAGGCTCTTTGAAGATCCCCATGTAAGTCATATAGGAGACATAAATCCTGTGAGGGATTTAGAAATTGTTGAGACAGAGTTAAAGCTGAAGGATTTGGAGATACTGAGAAAGAGAATGCAATCGATCGTGAAGAAGGCAAAATCTGGTGATAAGGAAGCAAAAGAGGAACTTAACACGTTAGAGCTACTGGAAAAAAAGATTTCGAATACCAACCGGGTTAAAATGGATGATGTTGCAGAGAAGGAACAAAAGATTGCTCTAACGATGGGGTTAATCTCTCTGAAACCTGCAATGGTTATTGCAAATGTGGATGAAGAAATCCTGAAGCATTCAAGCGATATACTCGATGGACTGAAAGAGTATGCTTCGGGTAATAAAATGGAAATAATACCCATTTCAGCAAAGATAGAGGAAGAGATAAGGGAACTTCCTAAAGAGGAAAGGAACGAGTTCCTTATGGAATATGGTGTTAGGAAGGGAAGTCTTGAGAGGATAATCCTTGAAGGGTATAAAATACTCGACCTCATTACATTCTACACATTTAATGAGAACGAGCTCCGTGCCTGGACACTCGAAAAGGGTAAATCTGTTCATAATGCTGCTGCAAAGGTTCATACAGACATGGCGAGGGGATTTATTAAAGCCGAGGTTATTCCTGCCAATGTATTCCTTGAATATAAATCAATCACGGATGTCAGAGAACAGGGACTTCTAAACATTGAGGGGAAGGATTACGAGGTTGGTGAAAGGGACATAATATACATACACTTCAAATAGAGATAATGAATTATAGGTTTTTACATTTCACAAAATCTTTTTCCTTGACAAAGAATGTTACACTTGTTATAAGTTATTTCACATTTTTATGATTACCTATAAAATATAAAAAGAAGGATATTGTGAGACATTTTTCGACCTTTGTGAGGGTTTCTATAGTAGTTCTGCTCTTATCCACATGTACAAAAAAAGATGAGGAACCTCAGGGTCCTGATACTTCTCCTCCTTATGTAAAGGCAGTTATTTCTCTGGATACAACGGAGGTACTCATTTCCTTTAACGAGGAATTAAATATGGAACTGGCAACTGATACATTGAACTACCTGATCACAAGTTATGAGACCCTTGATGTTCATCTTGTGAACATTGATCCTATGATAAAGAACTGTATTCTTAGTACAGAGCCTCAGGAATCGACCTTTTATGAAATAGATATTAAGAATATTAAAGATGTGAGTGGAAACATGATGAAGGATACCATCATTACTTTTCATGGTATTGGGGTAATGCCGGATTCATTTCCACCGATCGTGCAGATCACATATCCAGGTGATGGGGATACCCTATACGGATTCGAATATTTTTCATTGAATACATCAGATAATACGGCTGTAAAGAAGGTTTATTTTTACCTGGGTGATTCGTTGATTGCTGAGGACAAATATAAACCGTACTATTGTATCCTTGATGTCAGGAATCTTACAGAAGGTGGGATTTACTCCATCTGGGCATCCGCAGTGGATTACAGCGCAAACGTTGGATATTCTGAAACCTTAGATGTTTTTATAGGATTTCATCCTCCTTTTCCATATGTGGTAATAGATACAATTGTTACTGACAAGACACCCTATAGGGCTGACATTACAGAGGACGGTACAAAACACATCTCTGTTCATAATCATAAGTGGAACCAGCCAGACATAGATGATCTCGTAATTCTCAATACTGAAACGAATAGTATCGAAAAGACAATTCACACTTTTTCAGGAACGAGTTATTACCTGGATGTTTTTGAAAACGACCTTGTCTATTTCACTTCTGGAAGCTCATTCTGGGTATATGACATTTTTCTGGGAGAGTTAATAGATACAGTAGATGTTAATGATGAACCGCAGGGCATTGTTCGTTCGAATGACGAAAAGCTGTATATTGCAAGACGTTTAAAGCAGGATATTCTTGTATACTCCACCCAACAGAGCAGTATATTAGATTCTATACCTTTGTCTGGATCCCCCACAGCATTAGCTATTGATACGGTTCATAAAGAACTTTATGTGTGTTATGGCAATCAGATTACAGTAATAGATGCTGAAGGAGATAGTGTCATTACTAGCATTCCAATTTCAGGAAATGCATTTGAGGTTGTTTTCTCGCCCAATTGTGACAGGGCTTATGTCTCAGAGCTTACTAACAGCATAATTGGTGTAATAGAGACATCAAGTCATACACTCCTGGATGAACTCTCGTTCTCAGATTTAACACACCCGAAGGGGATGACAGTAACAAGTGACGGCAACTATCTCTTTGTAACAGGGGCTTATGATAAGGTTCTTGTTATTAATACCTTTGATTATAATGTTGAGTGGATTCTTAATGTTGGTCCATTGCCTTATTCTGCTGTAATTACTCCTCTCAACGATAAGGTTTATGTTACCTGTTTGGGAGATGAGAGACCTAATACCTCCACGATTTATTGTATAGGATACTAAGGATATGAAACGAACAGTTTTCATCTTATTATTTATCATACCATCTTTACTGCAGGGAGCAATAACAGGAAAAATTATGGGCAGGGTTGTTGATACTGATACACAGAAACCACTTTCATTTGTGAACATCATTTTAAGCAGAACAACTCTGGGCGCAATAACGAATCCCGATGGTTACTATTTCATTATTAATATTCCACCTGGTCAGTATGACTTGAAGGCTCAAATGATGGGATACAGGACGGCGATTAAAAAGAAGATACTTGTTGGTGCAGGGAGGACAGAATTTATTAATTTTGAATTGGAAGAGACCGTACTGGAGTTGAAAGATGTTATTACAGTGAGGGGGAAAAGACCCCTAATTGAACCTGGAGTGACCCATTCATCAAGGGTTTTTGAGGCAAGAGAGATAGAAAGAATACCAAGGGCTCATTCGGTGTTACATCTTCTTGAAACTCAACCGGAGATAGTTAAGGATTTTTCCCTTGAGGAGTTCCATATGAGGGGCGGGAGGGGTGGGGAAATCCTCTATCTTGTTGATGGTATTCCTGTTAATGATAGATTTGTTGGTGGAAGTGCTGCAATCGATATCCCAGTTTTTGAAGTGAAACAAGTGGAGATACTCAAAGGGGGGTTTGAAACAGAATATGGGGAGGTACAATCAGGAATAGTTAATCTTATTACAGTATCACCAGATACCTGCTTTCGGGTATTATCCTCGTACAGGACTGATAGAATACTCGAACAGTATAATACAGACATTGTTAATTTTTCTATATCGAATCCTTTGCCATTTTCAGGAAAGAAAATACTACTCCTGTTTTCAGGATTTGGAAATTTTACTGATACACACACCCCATTTAATTACTATCATTCAAAAACAGAGTTTGCTGGTATTACTTTTGGAAATAGGCAAAGAAATCTTTATGGCTTTTCAGCTAAAGCATTAGTAAGGCTACTTAAAAATGGAAGGCTACAAATATCGGGCAGAAAAAACTTCAAAGCTTATGAGAAATACGAACACGAATTTAAAGAAATTCCTGAACATGCGTATCATTATGAAGAGGAGAGTTCACTCTATGCCATTAGCTGGAATCACAGTATAGATCAATCTTCGTTCTATGAATTGAGGCTTGCATCATTCAATACAAGTTTCCACTATGATCCAGGTCTTTCTCCACCAGAAATATACTTGCTTGAACAGGAACACCTGTGGGCAGAGGAGCATGGTATTCCATGGGTTGTGGATGATAGGGGAATGGCTATGGACAATGACAGTGATTGGTTTTACGATGTTGGTTACGATTCCTCATATCATGACCATGCGGAGCGAAATAACTCATTTATGTTTGACTTCTCTAAACAGTTCGCGAATAAACATCTTATTAAAATAGGTTTAGAAAATCATATGTGGGAACTTGAAAAAGAGGAAATTGAGCTTCTCTGGTTTTATGATTCTACGAGAAAAGATGAAGAAGGGATATATCCTGGTTATGGATGGTCAAGGGACATATATTCTGTCCATCCAGCACAGGGAGGTGTTTACATTCAGGATAAGTATGAAAGAGAAGGATTGATCTTAAACTATGGAATCAGATATGATTACTTTTATACAGGTAATGAGGTGGACGTTGAAAACAGATTGCAAGGATATTTCAGTCCAAGGATTGGCTTTTTCTATCCCTTTACAGACAAGATTGCATTTACTTTTTCTTTTGGTTTATACTACCAGATGCCTGAATATCAGTATATTTTTATGACAACAAAATGGAGACCTCCAAGTGGTACTGATGCTTCACCTCGACTTGTTGGAAACCCAGAGCTTAAACCGGAATGCACGAGGGCTTATGAGTTCAAAGTAGAGAGCGAGCTTCCAATGAGGGCTGTTTTTTCTTTTGCAATATACATGAAGGATGTAAGACATCTCACTAATGCTGAAATAGTTGATGTATATCCTTTTGAGTCGTATAAGATTACAAATTCATCGTATGGTGATGCAAGGGGTGTTGAAATCGAGTTTAGGAAACCAGCAGGAAAACACTTTACAGGACGTGCTGTTTATATACTCTCCTGGGCGAATGGAAGAAATACAAAGGATCTTGAGAATTTTGAAGATATGGAACTGCCAGATGTGATGCGGGAGTACCCTTTGAGTTGGGACGAAAGACATAGAATTAAGATACTTGCATCTTATGAAATTGGTAGTGATACCACATCACATCTTACTGGTGCGATAATTGCCTGGACTTTTGGTAGTGGATTACCTTATTCCTTAATAGAAGAGGTGAAACAGGGATATCTTGCAAAAAACTCAGTACGATTACCTTCTCATTCAATCATCGATTTAGAGATATATAGAAAGATGAAGTTTGCAGGAGTGGGGTTGGATGTTACTTTTGCGGTAGAGAATCTGTTTAATAAAACGAATATCATAAAGCCTGATGAAACACCCTACTATGTGACTTTGAAAGACCCAACTACAAAAAGCCAACCCCGTACATTCCTACTGGAACTGGGCATCGGATTCTAGGCAAAGTAAAGACCCGAGACCGAAGACCAAAAACTGCAGACTGCAGACCGCAGACAAGATAAGGAAATTGGACAACTGATAAGTTAAAAGAATAGGTAAGAGATCAGAAGTCAGAAGCTGATCCTTGATCCCAAATACTGGATGCTGGTTTTACTTGAATTAAGCATCTGGAATCTAGCATCCAATATTACCATTCACCAGTTTTATCTTCCATCTTACATGTTGTACCTTATTAACTTCTTAGAATACATGGGAGAGGGTGACGGAGTGTGATAATCCAAGATCACCCATTGGTTGAACTGCGTAATCTATGTAGATTTTTTTCCATAAAAAACCAACACCTGCAGATGTTCCTACGAGAAAGTCTGAGCCATAGTTTGTTTTAAGGTCATTTCCTGCTGTGTTGTACCCAGCTCTGATTGCAAACATCGGAACAGCCCACCATTCCGCTCCGAATTTTGCAATTGACCTGGCATCAGAAAATATCTGTGTATAGTCAAAATTGATGTTCAGAACAGGAATTGGATGGAAAGAGAAACCTCCGGTCAAAGAGAGAGGGAATGAGCCTTTTTCCTCATAGTGAGCTTTAAGTTCTTTGCCAAGATTCTTCAAAACGATACCGATGGTTAGATGTCTTTCACGCATTAAATATTGAATGCCGATATCGGAGCCTGCACCATATGAAGTGAAGGAATCAATGTTTTCATAAATAAACTTCACACTCAAACCAGCGGTTAAATCGGGTGTAATGGAGCGGCTAAAACCTGAGATGAAAACTATATCCATGGGTGTGAAAGAACCAAAATCCTCATTCTGCTCGCCTCTTCTTTCAATTGAACCATAGTTAACATAGTCCAGACCAAAACCGAATGTATTTTTCCCTTTACAAAAGCCATATTGAACCTCACCAAATTTTATACCTGCTTTTGTATAAAGAAGTATTCCTGTAGAGAGCATACTTTCTTCAATTCCATTTAAGCCCGCTGGGTTCCATCGGAGTGTATTGATATCTTTTGAGATTGCAGAAAAACTTCCACCCATTGCATTTGGTCTTGCTGAAAGGCCAACATTAAGAAAATCATAAACAGATGCGTTTAGGGAAGTAAGTAAAAGCAGTAGTATTATTATAAGAAAGAGTTCATTTTTTAATTTCATTATGTCCTCCTGGTATTTATACCTTTTGATCTGTGCAATCAACCATTTTATTCTTAAGAAGAATACCATAGTATTTACTATATTGCAAGGAAAAAAATTGAAGTTGGTGGGAATAGGAATAGAGATGGTGACCCACCTTTGAGTTTGGTTAATCTTAAAGTAATGGGTAGAAGTAAGAGAAAGGAGTTATCGATAATGGTCAAGCAGTAAGAACAAAGAAATTGGACAC
>SDBS01000948.1_pt1 | contig 29173 bp, 32 predicted proteins | sample 2277091 | NCBI WGS metagenome assembly SDBS01 (sample SAMN10404972, study PRJNA504765) | marine sediment metagenome | isolation source: marine sediment core GS10_PC15, 163 cmbsf | place: Arctic Ocean: Southern Knipovich Ridge | collected 2010
TACCCTTTCAGGATCTCCTCATTTTGAGCATTCATGCTTATTCCTATAGTGGCTTTTCTTATCTTCTCTATGTTTTCTGCTACATTAGCTGCTCCAAGCCACTTCTTTGTCTCTCCCTCTCTAGTAATTTGAGCGGTGGTTGCTATTGCGATGCCACTGCTTTTTGCGTAGTTCTTAAGGAAGATATGGGTGGCTGTGTTTTCTTCTCGCTTATTGCCATATCTCTGCCCTCTAGGTGCCATTAGCTCATCTGCTGAATCCAACATAATGAGTGATATCTTCTTTCCTGTTATATTCTCTACCTCCTCCACCAGAGAAGGAACATCATCTGCATACATCATCTTCTCTTCCTCAGATACGATGTATGTCATCGACTTCTTCAACATAGATGATCTCATTATATCACCGACTCTCCCTATATTCTCTAGAATTTCATGATCCTCCATTCCTGTCCAGCACATTCTAGATCTCAGCCGGACAGTTGAGTTTGCAGCCTCTGTTGGGATAAGTAGAACTGAATTGCCATATCTATTAGCCATTTTTGCAAGATGTATAGAGCACCATGTTTTACCTACTCCAGTGAATGCCTGTATTACTACATATGCTCCCTTCCTTATTCCCCCTTTGAGCATCTTATCCAAAGGCGGCACTCCGAATGGTGCTATGACATCTCTTGGAACCAGATCTTCAGCAGGATCATATATTATGTCCTCTACTATTTGCTTACCAGTTGCGTTATCAACTTCAAGTATTGCACTCCTCATAAGATCCAGCGGCTTATCGAGATCTGTGCTAAGCCTGTCCTGCATTCTGAGTAGATCATTGATTGTTGTTGTTATTATCCTTTCCTTCACAACCATATCTAGTTCGTCAAAGAGTGGTTCTTCATGGAATGTAGGCATCGAGAATATCTTCACAAGATACTCATCAATAGCTGCTTCGTCGTCCTCTTTTATACGTTTTTCTACTATTTTCCTTTTCACAGCCCTTGTTATGTCATCTTTTGGTGCTTTCCCGTATGTTGTGAAGAACTCTGTGGCTGTTCTGAATAAATGCTGTCTTATGGTTGATGAGAAGTGTCTAGGTTCTATCTTCTTTCTTATGATCTTCGCAAGAAACGAGTCATCCAGGATAGATAGATAGATGACCTTATCCTGATCTGCTGGTGTGAGATCCATCCTATACCTCTACGATGTCGGCATCAATATTAAAATCGTTCTCGAAGGCTACGGGGCCGGTGTATATATCGTCTTCCATATTCCAGTATTGTGCGTCCTCCTCTCTCTCGAAGTTGTATATCCATTCTTGGAATTTTATTTGATTGCCTGATGATGGTGATAACTGATTTACTGCTGGAGTCCTCTTGAATCGCCAGTAGTATGAATATATGGCTGTAAGATAATCTCGAATCATACTATCCATTGAGTTGTTGTAATCGCCTCTAGCCTCCTCAAGGAAGATGATTATCTTGTAGAGGATTTTATGATACTTATTGCTGCGCTGCTTGTGAATCTCATGTTTCAAAAGGAATTTTTTCCGGTTGCCAAATTTAGGTTCTATGTCTTTCTCTAATATTACCAAAAGTGCTTTTACTAAATTCTCCTGAGCTTTTTTTCTTCGTGGCCTAGCTGTCGGCATAGTTCATGGTACTCCTTTCTGCTGTCTTCATCGTTATCCACATACGCTTGATTGAATAGCTCTACTAGCCTGTGGTATTGATCCTTGTATCTGCTGTCGATAAAAATCCTCCGTGTTCCATCATGGTTTATTATTGATATGTATCCTTCTTTCTGAAGGTTTGATATGCTGTTTGATATCGTCCGTTTTGTTACTCTGAGTATGTTTGAGAAATACTCATTTGATGCCCAACATCCTCTTTCTGTTCTGCTCATGTTATTTATGAATGAGAAAAGTAGGACTTCTGTCTGGGTAAGTTTTGGATTTAAGATTGCTTCGGCTGGAACTGATAAGAAGTGAAAATAGAATCTTCCTTCGCTACTGTCTCCATCTATCGTCATAGCTGATCTCCTAGTTACTGACACATAAGTATCTGGATTTACTCAACTTAAGGAACGGGTATTTTATATATTATTTTAATAGAAAAGTAAAGGACTTTTTATTTATCTTTACTTTTGTAAACTATTGATATATACATCTTCTAATGATAGCAATTTGGAGGTAAGTTTTGCCGCAAATAGATAGACCAAAGCGAAAGAATGCTAGACACAAGGTTGGTTTAAGAGACATAAATCAGTATAGAGGGATGCTGGCAGATAAGCATGGATCTGAGATTCTTGAGGAATTTGATACAGTATATAAGGCTGATTCCGTAACAAATCTTACTGATATAGCAAAGAAGTATGGATTTTCTAAGGCTCTGTCTGGTCAGATCTTTAAGTCTCTGTATGGAATGTCATTCAGAGAGGCAAGGGCGCTCGTGAAGAAGACGAAAGACCCAGATCATGATATATCAAAGGGCGAGAAGAGGCTGTTTGTTATCATTGATGTAGAGACTGATAGGAAGCTTAATCGATTCATAAAGTCCAGAGGTGTCACTAAAGCTAGTGTTGTGAGAAGTTGTCTGGCCGACTTCCTTGAAGGTGATGCTTACAGCCGTGTTTCCTTTTGAACAAAAAATCCTTTACTTTCTATTAGGGCTGTAGTACTATAGTGAAGTCACATACCATTTAATAGATGGCTTTCCCAATATATTCTACTACTTAAGAGACTGCTTGAAATGACCCTTAAACGGTCTGATGAACATCTAATTGTTCTAAGAAGAAGGGCCATCTCGGAAGCAAAGCTTCACGGGATGACCTTATCGCAAATAACCATATGGCTTGAAGAGGAGGGGTTGGTTAATCCTGATACTAAGAAGCCTTGGTCTATTACCACCATATCAAACGATCTGAGGGAAATTGAGAAAGAGTGGACTGATGTCATGCTTAAAGACATCACTTCTCATCGGTCCAGAGTTCTTGCAGAGTTCGGTGAAGTCAAGAACGCTGCGTGGAAAGCCGGGAAGCTTGATACTGTATTGAGAGCGGTTAATGGTGAGATTGCACTTCTAGGACTCAACGAACTTGATCGGATGGGTACAGAAATAGCACTAGCTGCACTCCTTAAGGGTCTGCCGGAGGGAGTAAGATCTTTGGTTAGAGATAAGTTGATGAAAAGGGCTGGTAGATCAGATCCAATTTCTGTACAGGCTGTTCGACCACAGCAGATTCCTGTTCATACGATTCCTCAAGCACCAGTTATAGAAATATCACGACCTCGGAGGGCTACCTAAATGGAAGCTCTTGAAGAGCTCAGCATAGAGCAGACCGATATGCTTGTTGAGAATATCATTAGATCATATTCTGATGAGGATATCAACGAGGCTCTATCAGAGGTTGACTATAGCGACTACCTCACAGATCCTGTAGGATTTTGTGAAGGACCGATGAAGCAGGTTCTTACGGATGATATCCGCAAGATGATGGTCGCGATTAGGGACAACCCAATCACAGTAGCTGTATCAGCAAATGCTGTTGGGAAGACGTTTGCAGCTGCTCTGATGTCTGCTTGGTTCTATAAGTGCCGTCCTGGCGCTCAAGTCATAACTGCTACTGCCCCTCCTGCCGAGAGAAACTTGAAAGCAAAACTTTGGGGAGAAATCAGGACTCAGGTGAAGCTAAGCCCTGAGATGTTTGAGAACGATACTATCACAAGTCTTCACATCCAGTCTGAGGATAACCCGAAGAGCTTCATTGATGGTGTTACGATTCCTATGGCTGGTAGCGAGGAGCAGAGAGAAGCAAAATTTTCAGGTATGCATGCTCCGAACCTTTTCTTCGTCTTAGATGAGGGCGATGCAATTCCTGATGAGATTTATCGAGCTATAGAATCGTGTATGTCTGGTGGATTCGCAAGACTCCTAGTTATGTTCAATCCTAAGAGGAGGCTAGGAGCGGTCTACCGAATGATAAGAGATGGTAGGTGCGCAGTAGTTAGTATGAACGCATTTGACCATCCGAATGTCGTGTCTGGTAAAGATCTGATTCCTGGAGCAGTAAGCCGAGAGCAGACAGGGAAGAGAATAAATGAGTGGACTATCCTTGCTGTTGAGGGGGAAATCGACAGTAGCTGCTTTGAAGTTCCTAAATTCATGGTTGGGTATGTTGCTAAGAATGATAGGATGGATGAGTATCCGCCAATTCCTGCCGGATTCAGGCACATTGAGGAGCCTCAGTTTAGCTATATGGTTCTTGGCGAGTATCCTCTTCAAAGTAGCCATCAGCTTATCAGTGTCGAGTGGATAGATAACGCCAGAAGCCGGTGGGATCTTTATGTTGCAGAGTTTGGTCGCAAGCCTCCAAAGGGTGTGAAGCCATCGATGGGTATGGATGCTGCTGACTTAGGTGAAGATTACAACACCCTTTGTGTGAAATATGGTGGGTGGGTAGACGATATCAAGCGTTGGCATGGGATGGATATTCCAGCCAGTTCGAAGAAAGCTTCTCTATTCTATCACGAGCGCGATGGAGCAGTCATTAACGTAGATTCTACTGGCGTAGGGGCTGGAGTCGCACCGTCTATGAACCTTACATATAGGTTGAAATGCTCTGATCCTGAGTGCGCTCACATCATAGTCGAGCCTGGATCAAGAGAAGAAGAGTGTCCCAAGTGTAAGAAGAAAGATGTTGCACTTGAAGTCATCTACTGTAACGCTAAGAGAATAATGGTGGCTTCCAAGCCTACAGAAAAGTCTGAAATGGGAGAGTTTGGAATCCTCAGAGATCAGCTTTGGTGGGCTCTTAGAGAATGGCTCCGCACTGATCCTGGTGCTATGCTGCCTCCAAACGAAAGGCTCGTTGAAGAGCTTTCTGTTCCTGAGTACATCATACAGGGAGGAAAGATCAAGGTGATGAGCAAAGATGATATGAGAAAGCAACTAGGCAGAAGCCCTGACGATGCAGATGCACTTTGTTTATGTTTCATAAGAGGCGAGCAGAGGCCGAGAGCGAGATTGCTATGAAAATGAAAATACCATTTTTTAATATAGATATAACAAAGTCTGCTGTTCCTCCTAACAAGCTGGTTAGAAGTTTCATGTTCCCTTGGCATCACAAGGGCGGACTCTCTCCTGATAGTGATTTCAACAACTATCTTAAAGCTTACCAAGGATGGGTGTATACGGCATCCTCAAAAAATGCTACAGCTGTTGCTTCTACTCCAATAAAGCTATATGCTGGAAAGCCAAATCGGGATAAGATCAAGAGCAACCTAACAAAGCCGATCACAAAAGAGAAAGACGCAGCAATAAGATCAAATGCTAGCTTATCCAGCCTCCCGCAGGTCAGAAAGGCTGTTGAGATCGTTGAGGTTGTTGATCACCCAATGCTTGATCTGTTTTTGAATGTTAATTCCTTCATGAACCAATTCAGCCTTTTCGAGATAACTGACTTATACCAAGAGCTGTGTGGAAATGCTTATTGGTATATTCTGAAGGATAATCTTGGAATCCCGAGAGAGTTGTGGCCTATTCCTCCAAATCTACTTAAGGTCGTTCCTGATAAAGTAGAGTTCATAAAAGGATATGTCCTAACGAGAGGGTTTCAAAAAGAGCTATTCGATGAAAAAGATATTGTCCATTTCAAGATGCCTTCTCCAACTAGTGTTTATTACGGGCAGGGGCCTTTAGCAGCAGTAACAAGCTCTTACAATATAAGTCAGAACATCAATAGGTACGAGAATTTTGTATTCAAGAATATGGGCCGTCTTGAGGGTGCTTTCGAAACTGATAACGAACTCAGCCAGTATGAATTTGAAAGACTGAAGAAGGAAATCTCTCAGACGTTCAGAGGCACAGACAATGCAGGTAAGTCTCCACTACTTGAGAAGGGGGTGAAGTACAAAGCTTATGGCGCCACCCCTCGGGATCTTAGTTTTCTGAATGGCCGCTCGAAAGTGAAAGAAGAGATCATGAATGCTTACGGCCAATCGCTAGGTCTTTGGGACAAAGATTCTACCAGAGCAAATGCTATGGTTGCCAATGAAACATTTATGAGAGATGCCATTCGGCCTAGACTGATTCGGACAGAGGAAAAGATAAATGAAAAGTTGACTCCTCAGTTTGATGATTCACTATTCGTAGCATTTGATGATCCTGTTCCGCAGGATAAAGCATTCAGGCTGAAACAGATCGAGTCTAATCTCAAATCAGGATATTCTAGCATCAACATGGAAAGACTATCTGATAACCAAGATCCAGTTGATTGGGGTGATGAGCCGATACTTAATAACAACATGAGCTCTCTTAGCGATAGGCCGGATAATTCTGGTTCCCAAGATGGTTCTGATGATATGCCTCCAGAAGATATGTCTCAATTCCTGAACTTAAAGACAGGGATACAGGATTTCACGGAGGATCTTTGCAGCATGATTATTGAAAGGTTAAGGGGCGAAAACTAACGAATGTACCATAGGAGAATTCAATGGATCTTATCACAAAAAGGATATCGGCTAAGAGCATTGGGCTACCTAAATGGGCTAAAGACGCTATTAAAGATCATGGCCTTGATGAAGAAGAAGCCCAATTAATTCGGAAGGGGATCAGCCCTGAAGATACAAAATTCAAAGATGGGGAGAGATCATCGGTAGATTACATCACCACAAAGGCTGTAGATCGTGACGGAGATATTGTTGTTCCTAACGGAGCAATTCTGGATCACTACCGGAAAAATCCTGTTGTACTCTTCGGTCACGATTACCACAACCTTCCTGTCGGGAAGTCACTTTGGATTAAGGCTGATGAGAAGGGCCTTATCTCCAAGACTCAGTATGCAAGCGCAAAGGCGAACCCGAAAGCGGATCAGATCTGGAACTATCGGAAAGAAGGATTTCCGATGGCAAAGAGCATCGGGTTCATTCCTCTTGAGATCGTAGGCAAGGAGGATTTTGGTACATTGGATCTAAAGGCACTAGGGCTGGAGGAGAAAGACCTTGCTGGTGCTAACCAAGTCTTCCCGACCTGGTTGATGCTTGAGTACAGTGATGTTCCTGTCCCATCCAATCCAGAGGCTTTGGAACTTGCTATTAGCAAGGGTATCATAACTATGGACGAGGTGAAGAAGGCTGTTGAGAAGTCTGCTTTCGTCATGGAGATTGTAGAACCTGATGAGAAGGGCATAACAGTCGAGGCAGAAGACTCTGAAGGAAATAAGGTAACTGTCTGGTCTGATAGCCAGTCTACAGCTCCTGGAAATACTTCCAATGATGGCTCCAAGGAGCCAGATGACGATATGCTAGAAAAACGGTATGGAGAGGGTGGTGTCGAAACTGAGATTGAGGAGGGAGGTACCATCTTTGAGTTTTCAAACGATGAAGAGGAGCCTGTAGTGAAGGATTCTGAATCTTCCACTCATCAGTCCTGGTCGAAATTCAAATTGGAGAAGGGCGCAACAGGTAGATGGAATCCAGCTCTTAGCAAGGAGTTTGATGTCGATGGTGTTGAGGCTGTTCCATCAACTGTTATTTACGATATGGCATCTAAATGGCTAGAGTGCCAGGTCAGAGAGATTTTTGTTTCTGATACCTTCGTTCCGAGTGCTCTTATGGGGACTTATCTCACAGGATTGGGCGAGTCTGTGAAGGAATATGATCTGGTTACTTCTAGGAATTTCCATTACGATGGATCTGAGAGCCCTCCACACTATGATGTCATACAGCTCACTTCCGAAAAGAGCAATGATTTTCTCGTAACTGGTATGGAGTTTTACGAGAGAGAGGTGGAAGGAAAAGAGAAGAAAGAGAAAGTTATCATTCGTAGAATGGCTGGGTGGGGCGGCATTGAGCTTACCACATATTCTTGCCGTGATGATCATGGCGCAGCGATGAAGATTTTCTCAAATATGTTCAAGTGGGCTTCTGAGAACAATTTCCTGAAGGGCGAAAGCTTCTCTCTTGGTGGTGAGTTTATTGATAAGACTGACACCAATTGGGATTCTGTGTTCCTCGCTCCAGAGAATGAAAAAATCATGAAACGTACAGTCAGCCTTATCAATGATAAGGGTGGAGATCTTCCAAATCGCGGCCTTATTGCGATGGGGCCTCCAGGGACAGGGAAGACTCTGACTGGTCGGATCATACGGAACAACACAGATGCTACATTCATCTGGATCAGCGCTAGGGACTTTATGTACTCTGGCGCGACTGGCGGGATAAGTTACGGATTCAGCCTTGCAAGAGATCTGTCTCCATCCATCCTATTTATTGAGGATATCGATAACTGGCTCCACGATAGAGCCACTGATCTCATGAAGACAGAGATGGACGGTATAGCTCAGAGTAAGGGTGTCGTTACTATTCTGACTTCTAACTATCCAGAAAAGCTTCCACCTGCGCTAATAGACCGGCCTGGAAGATTCCACGACATTCTCAATTTTGCTCTTCCTGACTCATCGATTCGAGCAAGGATGCTCAAGGCATGGGCTGGTGGTATCACCGAGAAAGCTATCGAGACTGTTACCGTTGATACGAAAGGTTTCAGTGGAGCTCATATGTATGAGTTAGTCCACTTCGCCCGTACCATCGCGGATGAAGATGACATCAGTATGGAGGCTGCTTTAATTATCAGTCTTGAGAAAATCAACACTCAGAGGGAGCTTATCGGCAGCTTGAGCACAAAAACTATCGAAGTGGAGGGTGAAATTTCCGAAACTGTAAAAAAAGACTTGCCTTTGAAGGAAAAATCAGGTAGGACTCTATCTAAGAAGTCAAAGTCGATCCTGATGGTGGCAGTTGATGGGATGGAAAGTGGTGTCAAAGCCATTAGGGAGTTCATAGAATCGGATGAAGCTATTGAATTAGAATCGGAACAGGAAGATGATATTATTCTTGAGCTTGCCGATGATGAGAAAGAAACTCCAGAGCCGGTTACAAAAGGATTTGACGATTTTGATGAGGGCAAGCTTTCAAAAGCTATAACAGACAGCGTTGGGGCGATCCTGAGCAATCGCAAAAGCGTTGTTGAAATGGTCGATGAGACCATCGATAAGGCAAGAGGGAAACTATTTTGATGAGGTACTGCGTCAGATACTATCCATATAATTTGAGGTTGCCTATTCAGAGCAGCTAGATTCTGTAGATATTGTCGGAGACGCTGATCTTGTGACTATCCAAGACAAAGAAGGGAGAATTAAGAAATGGCTACAAAACAATTGACGGAGGATGAATTCAACAAGAAGGTTTCGGATATCGTCATCGAAAGCATGAAACCTCTTCTTGAGGCTCAGGGCAAAAGCGCGGAAGATGCTCAGGCCATTATCAACGCCAGAATTGAAGAGGTTGCCGGTGATGTCAAGGAAATGCGACCTCACTTTGCAGTTGGTGACGAGCCGGTTGACAAAGATCCGAAAGCAGGATTCGGTTGCTTCAGTACTTTCGCCGCTCACGTTGCCAAGGCCGACAAGAGTAATGGTCGGAATGTAACTCCAGAGCTTCTGGCTTGGGAGAAAGCGGCTAGCGCCACAGGGCTGGTTGAGGGCGAGGATCAGTTTGGTGGATTCCTTATTCCGCCTGAGTTCAGAAATGATCTCATGATCGCCGTTGAGCAGAAGAATGAAATTTTGCCTCTGACCACCGGAGTGCCGATGAACTCTACAATGATCAAGATTCCATACGTCAACGGTTTTGACGAGAGTGGTTCTCTGGTCTATGGAGGGATTCAATGGAAATGGCTGGACGAGATAGCCACCAAAACAGAGACTCGTCCCAAGTTCGGTCGTATCACCCTGGAGCTGAAGAAGATTGCTGGGCTTGCCTATGCGTCTGACGAGATCCTGGAAGATTCTCCGCAGTCTATGGAGAATATCCTGAAGAACGGTTTTCGGGATGGTCTGAACTTTGCTCTTAACAATATCTTCATGCGTGGAACTGGCGCAGGAACTCCCCTCGGAATTCTGAACGCCCCTTGCCTTGTGACGATTGGTGCGGAAGTAGGACAGGATGCGAACACGATTCTGTTCGAGAATGTCGTCAATATGTACGCAAGAATCCACGATACCGCTAACGCCGTATGGATGATCAACCAGAACTGTCTGCCTCAGCTTGTCGCTATGGCAATCAGTGTCGGTACTGGTGGAGCTCCTGTATGGCTCCCTGGAAACAGTATTTCCGGTCAGCCCCATGATACGCTCATGGGTAAGCCGATTATCTGGTCGAAGCATGCCTCCACCCTCGGTACTGTGGGAGATATCGTCCTTGCCGATTGGAGCCAGTATCTTGTCGGTCAGAAAACCGGCCAGTCGGCTAACGGAGCATTTGATACTTCTATCCATCTGAAGTTCGATGCTGATCAGACTTGTTTCCGGTTCGTTTTCAGGATCGATGGACAGCCTTGGTGGCCTTCACCTCTTACGCCGCCACAAGCAACTGCAAGCACCATGAGTCCGTTCGTTGCTCTGGCTACACGTCCGTAAGTATCCGGTAATCAGCTCCTAGGTAGGTTAGAAAGCTTACTCTATAGGACATCAAATTTGGTCTGAAAGGAGATTTTATAATGCAGACGATTGCACAAAACTTTGCTGTTGTGAATTACCTTGGTGCTCTAAATCAGAGCTCTGTGTCCTCTTTGAGTAAGTCCAGCACAGGGAACTTTCTCAGCCTCAAGGGGTACCAAAAGGTGACGTTTATCATCAATACCGGCGCCATGACTGAAGCGACCACTCAAGTCTCAGCATATCAGGCTAAGACTGTTGCTGGAGGGTCTGTATCTACTACTGCTCTGAACCTAGATCAGTATTGGACAAATACCGGCTCGACTGGTGCGACACCTCTGGTCCGGACTACTGCTTCGTCCGATCAAGTTGTGGTAGATGCCACCAATAGCGCGCTCTATGTTCTTGAGTATGATGCGAAACAGCTGAATGCTACATCTCAGTTCGACTGCATCGCCCTCGGGATTACTGGTATTTCTGCTGCCGCTAATATCGCCATCACCGCTATCCTTCACGATGCGAGATATGCTGCTGACGGTATGCCGATCAATGCGTATGCTAACTAGGCTCTCTATTCCGGCCTAGGATGTTATTAACTGCCCCCTCTGTAATGGAGGGGGCCTAACTGAAAGGGGCTAACATGCAGGAAGAAAATGCGGGGAAAACGGAAGATTTTGGTGGTGGGTACTATCAGCAGGTTTGTGAAAATGAGGTTATAACATATCTCAGGCCACTACTTGCTGGTGGTGGTTATAAGCTCAGGGATGTCGATGGGAAGTGTGTTGTGAGAGATCCTTCCATCGGATGGGAAACTCCATGGCACCACATCGTCCATGATGAGTTCTTAGATTGCCAAAGATGGCACTCGATCATGTTTGATCTATTCAGTCGGGTGATGCCTGGTAAGAAATTTGTCCCGAGTTCTTGTCAGCAATGCTGGAAGGTGGTTGTAAGGCCACAAAATCTACTTGGTCTATTTGCTCTCATGGAGATGCAGCTCAAGATGAAAAGGCCGAGCAAGTGTGGTATTGAGGTCAGGCCTTACGTTCACGGGCTTTATGGTGGTTATTTTTATAACCATACTCTTGAACAAGGTCTTGAGTGCTTCAGTGCCGTCAGAGATGAAGTTGATAAGACTAAGCATTTGGGGCCAAATATTGCAGTAATTCTCAAAAGAGCTTGTACTGAGTATGAGAATACCTGTGGCCCTAGCGATGAGTGGGAAGTTACAGATAAACAGATTCATATCGAGAGCTTGGTTAATAAGTGGTGCATCAGAGAGAGCACTATGAGAGAACAGCCTGAACACGCTCTTTTGTATGTTCACAAGAAGTGGATCGAGTGGGCATACGCCAATAATGATGGCACCTATCTGAACTTTACCAACGGCAAGCCACTCTACAAGCCATATGTTACCTATCAGCATTTAGTGGACGCTGAATCAGAAACCAAAGATGCCGCACTCTTGAAGTATAAGAGGCAGTCACATTTTGATTATGATCTTTGAAGGAGGTCATCATGCATTTCAAAACTGTTAAGTTGAAAGCTGAATGGTTAGGCCACTCTAAAGGATCAGAAGTGACTATTCAGACTCCAAAGGCTGACGAGTTGATCAGCAGAGGTGTTGCAAAGGAGGTACTCGTGGAAAAACCAACTGAGAAAGTACCATCAGTTAAGACAAAGCAAGTCGAGAAACCTGCTGTAGATAAGCAGGTGAAAAGACCAGCTAGATCAAAATGATTCATTACGGCCTCAAAGGATTGGGTCGATAGCACAATCAGTCCGATAGGGGGAAGGTCAGGATTTCTATTGTAGAGATTCTGTGCCAGTATCCCAAAATGTTCTACCATATGGAGGTTTTATCATGACTGGTTACAACTTATCAACACGCGAGAGAATTGGAGACATTAACCGTGGGCTGAAGGTTCACACCACAGTTTTGGCAAACACCACGTATATGATCCAGACACAGCAAGAGATGTTCAATGTATTTGGTCGTATTAAGGTTCTGTCTCTGTATGGCGAGATCATCGTTGCCATGTCAGCAACAGCTACCACATTGAAGTTCAATTGTACCTGGACTACCCCAACCATAGCTGCTGCTAACTTGACTGCTGCTAGTGGTTCGCTTACTGGCCAACTTCGAGGAGTCCGTGTTTATTGCGTTGGTGGTGCAGTTGCTACTGCTGCTGTATTCACTCCTGGTGCAGGAATCTCAGACATAGAGGTGGCACCAGTTATGATCGGTCTTGAGAGTGGTGTTGGAAGTATCGGTATTCTTACTGCCGGTGCAAACGCCACGTCTGGAACAACCAGGTTTCAGATTGAGTATGTTCCTCAGAGTGATGGTGCATACGTTACGGCGGTTCACTAGGATATCATATCAGGCACTCTGGTTTCTGTTGGGGTGCCTGATAGATTTCTAAAATTGTGTCCACAAGTAACAAACACTCTGCAAGGGGGAATTATGAATCTTTTACGTGATGCTCAGAAGATAGCCGATGCTACGCACCAAATTTGGGATGATCTCGCCAAGCTTTGTAAGGAGCGAGATGATAAACTGGTTCCTATCTATAGGCCGAAGAAGGTTAAGGCTCTTGTGAATCGGTACGGCAGGACTAAGAAGATGATTGATAATCTTATTGCTGATTTGCAGCCAGTCAAGAAGAAGAAATCTCCAAAGCCGGAGCAAAAGGCTAAAGCTGCTCCAAAGAAAAAGGCTAAAGCTGTTCCAAAACCTAAGATGAAAACTATGGTTCAGAATAGCCGTCCTACACAGAGGGTGGCTGAAAAGGCTGAGACTCCCGCAGTGAAGAAAGAGGAATAGGAGGCGACCATGACTCTCAAAGCTGTAGAATCAATAAACCGTTGGAACTGCGTATCATCTGATGATTTTCCTGATACTGGTATTCAAGAAGGATCAACGATTCATGTTATCGATACTGGAGAGGAAAAGATATACCACAACGGTATGTGGGAAGATGATCTTAGACGCATCAACGCTGAACGCATAGCATTGGGCGTGGTTTAAGCACTCTTAACCCTTAGCGAGAAAAGGAGAATAACCAATGTACGGAAGAACAGAAGCAGGGGTAAGTGAGCCTCCTTTAATTGATGCCGATAGGAGACTCGTAGTAGCTAGTGGCGGAGGGGATCTTGCTAAAGCAGCATTTGATGGACGGTTGTTTAGTGTTCAAAATGCTGCTGTTATCACAACAAGCGGTGCTTTGAATTTGACTTGGACAGGTCTTTGTGTAGGTAATCCTACTACTAGTGGAAAAGACTATGTTTTCCATGAATTCGGATGGGCTCAGCAAGTAGCTATGAATACAGAGGGTGATATTGGACTTATGGTAGCGGCTGTTAGTTCAACCATGACTCAAGTTATCACGCCAAGAGCTGGCAAGTGGGGGCTGAATACCTCTAATGCTCTTTGTGATGATGCGGTGACAATCGTTGCTCCAATCCAGATAAGGGTAGGTGCTGGAAGCTCCATGGAAGGTCTTATAGGCACTCTACCAAGTCTGAGCCCTAACATTATCGATTTGGAAGGATCGATTGTCATCCCGCCTGGTTTTTCTTTACTGACATACACATTTGCTATTCAAACAGCATCGATCAAGTTCCATTTTGTATGGGAAGAGGTCGATGTATAACAGAGTCTAAAACAAACAAAGGAGAATAACCAATGTACGGACAAGACGCTGATGGGGTTGGGAGACCACCCTTAATTGATGGCGACAGAAGACTTGTGGTAGCTAGTGGCGGCGGAAGACTTTCTAAAGCCGCTCTTGATGGCAGACTGTTTAGTGTGCAGAATGCTACTGTAGTTACTACAACTGCAGCTCTGGCAACAACTTGGACAGGTCTTTGTGTAGGTAATCCTACTACTAGTGGAAAAGACTATATTTTCCACGAATTCGGATGGTCGCAGCAGATTGTTATACCAGCAGAAGGTGATGTTGGATTGATGGTAGCTACTGTAGGTGATATGGCTCAAGCCATCACTCCTAGGGCGGCTAAATGGGGTTCAGCTACTACGTCAGCTTTGACTGATAACGGTGCAACGATTGGAACGCCGATTCAGATCAGAATGTCTGGTAGCGCAATGGAAGGTGCTATATCGACTGTTCCTAGTCTTGGGCCGAATATCGTCAATCTGAAGGGCGCAATCGTCATACCTCCTGGATACGCTTTACTGACGTACACATTTGCTATCGAGGCTGCTGCTCTCAAATTCCATTTCGTGTGGGAAGAAGTGGACGTATAGATCCTCTAGAATCATAGACGCGGTGCTTAGGTGGCCCAGATGCCCTAAGCACCGAAGCTGTGGCATATGGAACGTTTTCTTAAATTCATAAAGTGGCTTTTCCGCAGAAAACGGAAGCACCCCGAGAGAGATAGGCGCCAGATCTTCCAGCCTATCATGAGGAGCGTGTTCAGTGGCCCAATACAAGAAGATTAGAACCATAACAGCAAGCAATCAATTCACAGATCCTGCTGAGCTAAAGGGCTACTTCAACGTAAGCATATCTGGAAATTTCGTAGCTACCATAACTGTTCAGAGATCCTTTGATAGTGGATCTACTTGGCTGGATGTACAAAGCTGGACAAGCAGAACTGAAGAATACGGGTTTGAACCAGAGGACAAGGTCCAGTATCGTATTGGCGCCAAGGATGGAGATTTTAATAATGGAGCTCCTATCTTGAGGATTAGCCAGTAATGACTAAGATATTCGATGAAAACATAAAGACCATAGAAGATCAAGTCGATGTAGGGGCCGACTCTATTAGTCTTCCTGGAGATAATGCTCAAGAAAGCTTGGATATTGAAGACAGAAGATCAGCTAGCTATTTGAGTGATATTCTTAACCAGCTTAGGATTATGAATATTCACCTCTCCATGATTACTGGAGAGGAAATTGATGTTACAGATCTGGAGGCGTAACAATGGGAAACTCTATAGAGAGTGGTGCTGGTAAAAGATATGAGGCGAAAGTTGACAAAGATCTCCGGCTTTGGACTTCATCTAAGTCTGAATCTCTCCAGCACCTTATCAGCGAGAACGAAGAACAAGCATATCAGATTATTGGTACTGCAACTTTAGCAAACACAACAGTGACTGCAATCCACGTTAAGAACACATCATCTGATTTCAATATGGTTATTACCTATATTAGGCACCAGATACTTGACCACTCTGGAGGGACTGCTTTTCCAAATGTGTCAAACTATTACCAAATAGCCCTTGGCAGAACCTTCTCGGCAGGTGGCAGTACGGCGACTCCTATAAATATTCATTGTGGCAGTGCTAACTTAGCTCTAGTAACTGCCTATCAAGGAGCCCCGACCCTTGCTGGTACTGCAAGAGAAATCGACCGTTGGTACACAAAGGCTGAGGGTGATATGAATGTATTCAATAAGGAGGGTTCTCTTATCATTCCTCCAAACGAGACGATAGAGCTTTCGTATATAGGAGATCAAACTGGCGGCACAATATACACAAGGATGTCCTTCATTATGGAAGATAGAGATCTTTAACGGAGGCTTAAAATGAAGATAACAGGCGGAACAGGAAAACAGAATCAAGCCGGAGTGAATGCTGATTTTCAGCTCACCACCTTTGCTACCACCGAACTAAGGTCTGCTCATGAAGCCAGACATAACGGAAGGACATACTTTTGGACGACAGCCTACAACTATGCAGCAGCAGACACTGTTATCTGGTTAGCGAACACAAGTACCACTCTGGAGTTGAATATAGAGAAGATTCATATATTCTCAGACGCAACTACTCAATTCACTGTCCATAGCCCTGTCTACGCCACTCCTGGTGGCACTCTCATTCCTGGTGTTAATTCTAATCGTACCATCGGATCAGTTGCTTCTGCTGAGTTCTATCAGGATGAGGTAAATAATTCTCAAGCGAATGTTCTTATTGAGGAGATCATACTTGCAAATACGGCCAGAATTATGCCGGTTGATGGAAAGATAGTTCTAGGCTTCCACAAGTGCCTAGCTGTAGATTTTGTTACGGTCGGAACCCTTGGTGGTGGAACATTTGTAGGGTTCTATACAGATCCAACTGAGAATTAGAAAATGCCAATAGATACCATACTGATAGATAGCAAGACTAACAAGGATCTTCATACATCTGAAGATCCATCTGGTCATCCAACTTTAGTTACGACAGATTATGGTAGGATACATGGTACATTTGCATCTATAAGCGGAACCTCTGGATCTACCACAACTATTGTGGCTGCGATGGGTGATCAGGGTATTACTCTTACAGATCTGATAGTAAATATCGAGAAAACAAATAATGCCATTGCTACAGTAGAAGTTACGGACGCAGACGGAAATGGGCCAGTAGTGCTCGCAGTAGTAGCTTCTGATACAGGACAAACATTAGCAATAGCTTTCCAAGGTAATTTTGCCACTTGGAAGGCTGCTAGGATTGAAGTTGTGGCTGTTGCGGCAGATGCGAATGTAACAGTAGGCTATTATAGGACTCCAAAGAATAGCACTAGGACTTTCGCAGAGTGGGACGCATTGAGATAATCTAATCTTGTATGATCTCGGCCCTCAGATAGCGTAGGGCCGTGTGATCTATTAAAGTCTATACCCTACTATAGGGGGAGAAGAAATGGCAATCGTAACGCTTGCTGAGACGCTAGCTTTCCTGGATGTAGATAATCAATATTTCCAGATAACTGGTGGAAACGACATACTTGTAATGACTAGCGATGAGGGCGGCCCTCAGAGTATTGATGTCGCTGATGGAACATATGATGGGGATGGGCTAGCTACTGCTCTCGCCTCTGCTATGAACGCAGACGTAACTTTGACTGGTGGCGTCATAACTTTTGTTGTAACATATTCTGCTACAACATACAAGTTCACAATCGATGCTACGGTAGGAAAGACCATAGCTTATACAAACGCTGGTAGTGATGCTGCTTTCACATTTGGGTTCAATTCTGATCAAGCAGCCTCTCAAACCATAACTAGCGATTTTGCTAGTGGAGATCCTACAACCATAGTGCAATCTTTACTCACCGAGACTGAAAAGTATGTTTCTAATTATTGTCGCAGGACATTCGAATCCACTTCATATTCAAAAGAGAGATACAACGGCAAGGGACATAAGATTATAAATCTGATTCAATATCCTGTTACTATAGTGGACCGAGTGGTTGTAGGATCTGTAGACGCTTTGACAATAAAGAACACAAACTCTGGAACATACGCTACAGTCTCAGTCAATGATGATGGGTTGAGACTTATGCTTGATGGAACGGCAGATACTTCTATCACATTTGCTGTCTCTACCACTATGACTACTCTGATTGCTGCCGTTAATGCTCTCGGGAATGGATGGTCAGCTTCTATCACTCAATCGAGTTATGGTAGTTTTTTATCTTCAGAGCTGATAACTAGATCAGCTGCCAGTTGCATAAATAGCAATATTGTGTATTTAGGGATGCCAGATATTGCTGCAAGCTCTGTGGAAGCCGATCTTGACTTAGGACAGATTAGCTTATCTCTAGGATTCTCTAAAGGTTGGCAGAATGTGTTTGTTGACTATACAGCCGGATACTCTGATGCTCTCATGCCTGATGATCTCAAGCTTGCTGTTAAGATCATAGTTCAAGCATTTTATGAAAGAAGGGGCGATGCAACATGGGGCTTAGAAATGACTAATGTTGGGGCTAGTGGAACTTCAGGTATGCGCAACATATTTGATAAAGCATATAGGATTCCAAAAGAATCCAAAGACATACTTGAGCGATACAAAAGGCATTTGGTATGATAAATGCTCCAAAGATAACTCTGATTCTTGAGAGATTTTCAGACGTTTCAGATGGTGGCGCCGGCAGGACAAGAGTCTGGAGTCAGATCCGTAAGTGCAGGGGTGTAATGACTTACGGTAGAGCTACAGAAAGGGACAGTGTAGGGAGAGAAGTTGTTAAATCAACTCACCAATTCTGGTGTCCATACTTAACTGGCAATCTTGAAATAACAGAGATAGACAGATTTAGGCGCATCGGAAAGATGAATGCTACTCGGTTTTATGATATAATATATGTCGATCCGTTGCTTGACCAAAGACGATGGTTGAAGATTGACCTTTTGGAAGTGAAGTGATGAGAGTAGAATTCAGCAAAAAGATGGTCACAGAGATGGTAGATGATAAGACCAGAGAGGCTTTCATCACTATCGGCAAGAAGATGGTTCGTAATATAAGGGACATAATGCAGCCTGGATCTGGAAGAGTTTATATCAGAGATGGAGGCAGAGTACATCACGCTAGCGCGTCTGGAGAGCCACCTGCGAAGGATTTCAAAAATCTTGCTCCATCAATATCATTCGCCACATCTTTCGGAGATAAGGGTGGTGGGAGGAGTGGAGGGGGGGGTGGGCAGAATGAGATAAACACCCCTACGAAATTTAGGGGCCAGCACACGCTCTCTGTAGGATCAGATGTTCATTATGCGCTAGATCTTGAAATGGGATTCGGGAGCGTTGAGGGCGAGCCAAGACCATATCTCTTGCGGTCATTAATTGACTCGAAGGAGATCATAGAAGAGGCATTTTCGGTGGTATAATGAGCGTACTTAGAACAGCCATATGGAATAAATTCAAAGCTGATGTGAATGCACCTCTATATCTGGATCTTGGAGGAAGCTCTGATAGGTTCTGTTATCATGAAGCTCCACAGGCTCCAACATATCCTTACTGTGTTTTCAATTTTCTGACTGAGGACTTTGAGTTTCAGTTTGTTGAACAATTTGAGAGTACTATGGTTCAGTTTGATTATTATAGCAGGAAGCAATCACCAGATGAGTGCGATGATGGAGTGGCAGATATAAAGACTATGTTCGATTGGACAACGCTTTCAATATCAGGTTTCTTGTTTCTTAAGATGGAAAGACAATTTTCTTTACCAGCAAGAAAGATTCAACCTGAGAATGTATGGCAAGGGCTAGTCCGTTATGAAGTATTTGTACAGGATACGTGATGGGAATAAAACACAACTATACATCAGCTGATGGATTCCCGATAAAAGTTCTCAGGAACAGAGAGCTACTTGAGTCGATTCACAAGTATGGTACTATCCCTCCAATACACGTTCAGCTTATTCCAACGAATCAGTGTAATATGGATTGCGAATTCTGTAGTTGCTCTGGTGAGGATCGTTCTAAAGAGATGTTGATGCAGGATCTATCGTTCATCGCTGCTGAGATGTATAGGCTCGGAACTCAAGCCGTAACAATAACTGGCGGTGGTGAGCCTATGATGCACCCAAAGATTAACGATATCGTGAAAATGTTATTCTCTTATGGAATAGATGTTGGGATTGTATCTAATGGATCTCTTTTGCACAACCTAGATACTGATGGCGAAGTCACTTGGTGTCGAATAAGCAACGGAGACCATAGAGAGTTCACAGACAAGTACAAGAGTAAGCTCTCTGCGGCAGTCTGGAAGAACAAGAATATTGATTGGGCCTTTAGTCATGTTGTGTCTTCTAAGCCAAATATAAAAGAGATAGTGAATGTGATCAATTTTGCTAATGATCACGACTTCACTCATGTTAGATTAGTTGCGGATCTTATGGATCCAGAGAAGTCCGACCTAAGCAAGGTTAAGGATGAACTTGAGAAGATTGGGACAGATATTAGCAGAGTTATATTTCAGCCAAGAGTATCTCCTCCAAGAGGCGGCGACTGCTACATTTGCTACTTGAAGCCAGTCATAGCTGCTGATCTTAAGGTGTTCGCTTGCTGTGGCGCCCAATATGCTATAGATGGTAGGGAGAGGAAGTTGCAGAATGAGCTTTACATCGGTGAGGCTACCAATCTTGATGCAATCTTATCAGATAGCAGAGAGCCTTTGGATGGCTCTATTTGTGATAGGTGTTACTATACTGGCTATAATGATCTTCTCGGGAAAATGTTAACAAAAACTAAGCATGAAAGATTCGTGTAAGGGGGCTTAAGATGTCAGAAATAATGGTTGTTGGTTGCATAAGAAGTGGAACGAATTGGACTTCACACCTTTTCGCTCCTGTGGTTGATGCTGTGGTGGCTGATTTAGATTATAATGATTCCATAAGCAACGAGAAGTACAGAGACGCTGAGAGCCGGAAGCTTCTTGGTGAGCTAGGGTCTTTCTGTTTTAAGCTCAATGAAGATCTTATCTATCCTGAATCAATCAGCAATATGGTTGATTTATACCCCGATATTAAAATCATACTTCTGGTAAGAAACCCAACCAGCGTTGTGTATTCTGTAGCAAAGCCAAGCCGCGAGTCTGTTCCGTACAGGGTATTCCCGTTCGTAGATAAGACATCCAGAGAGAGGCGCATATCCCGTTTTGCTGCTGCTGCTCACGTTGTTGGTATGTATGACTGTATGTATGAAGAGGTTGAGGAAAAATACTCTGATAGAGTCCTTGTGGTAAAATACGAGGATCTTGTTGAGAATTTTGAGGAATCTCTCAGAAAGATGTACAACTTTGTTGGTTCCAAGTTCTATAAGAAGTATTTAGATAAGTTGACTGCTCCGATTGATTCTTCAGGTAATGCTTGGAATTTACAGCTATCAAAATCTGAGGTTAATACCATCCTATCAAGTGAGATTCTTACTGATCTGTCTGAGAGGTATGGGTATGATCTTCCAGATCTAGAAGATGCTCCTGATATCCGAGAGTCAATCAACGAGGCTATAGCGATATCAAATGACTTCTATGAAAAGAAGGGTGAGCTTTGCGGGGATAAAAACATTACAGGGTTCTACGTCAAGTGGCCCTATGTATTAGATTGGGCTAGCAAAGTCAACGGCAATATCCTCGATGCTGGTTGCGGAACAGGAAATAACCTTGTTGCCATGCTCGATGAGGGGCTAGATGCTTTCGGAATAGACTTTTCTGATGTCTGCTGCTCAAAGATGGGTGATCTTCCATATGAGTGCGCAGATATTGTTTCCTACTGTCCGAATCACAGATATGATGGGATTCTGTGCAGCGGAGCTTTGGAGCACGTACCATACTCAGACATAGATGAGACACTTGAGGCTTTAAGCCTTGGTTCATATGATGCTTTTATTGGAATAGCAAACCATAGTGATATTCAGTACGGATATGAACTACACCCTATTCAAGAAGGTGTAGATTGGTGGATTGATAGGCTCAACGAGCACTACGATAGTGCTACGTTCGTTGTGAGTCTATACGATGATAGGTTCTTTTTTATCAGATGTAGCAAAGGGGTTAAAAATGAAAGTCAACTTAGGAAGCGGAGGGAAGAAGCTTGATGAGTATATGAATATCGACATCAATGCTGAATCAAATCCAGATCTTGTGCTGGACGTTAGAGAAGGGCTCCCGTATGATGATAGCTCTATCGATGAGGTTAGATCGCACGATTTCATAGAGCACATTCCTATCGGAGAGACTGTGTTCGTGGTTGAGGAGATATACAGAGTCTTGAAGCCAAATGGGGTGTTTGATTTTTTCATACCAAGCACTGATGGCAGAGGAGCTTTTGAGCATCCAGACCACAGAAGCTTTTGGAACATAAACTCGTGGAAGTATTTTTGGGATGATGATCAACATCGAATTATGAATAACTATAATGCTAGATTCATAGGATCTCTGAAAGATGTTATGACAGATCCAGATAACCGTATAATCCATACGGTAGGGAGGCTCTATGCCGTCAAATCTTAGAGTGAGCATAATCCTTCCTATTGTTAGAAAAGACAGAGCCAGTGAGTGTATAGAGGCCATAAAGAAAAATGCCGGAATCTCTTGGGATCAGTATGAAATCGTATCCTCCTATGATGAGGATAGGATAGGCTGTCCAAAGATGGTAAAGAAGCTAACAGCTCTTGCTAAAGCTGATCTAGTGATGTTCCTTGGGGATGATACTCTGCCTAGGGAAGATTTTCTATTGAGAGCTTTGAATGCTATGAAAATGCTCCCTGATGGTTGGGGCATGGTTGGTCTTAACGATCTTACAACGGATGGTAACGTATATGCTACTCACTGGTTAGCTAGCAAGAAGCTCTTGCCATTGATTGGTGGTGAGTTCTTCCACACAGGGTATGTACATACACATTGTGATCTTGAATTGACAATCCGATGCAAGCTCTTAGGCAGGTACATATGGTCTAGAGAATCATCTATAGATCATATTCATCCTATGCAAGAACCTGGAGTTTTTGATAAGGACTATGAAAGGTCATATTCAGTTAATGCTCAGATTGTTGATCGGAACCTCTTCGAGAGAAGAATGGCGAAGATCAATAGCCAGACAAACACTTGGAAGCTGAAGAAGATACCAAAGATTCTGCACCTCTATTGGGGGAGGAATAAGAAGCTATCTTTCATGCGGTACATGACTGCATATTCATTTTGGAAATTCAATCCAGATTGGAAGATAAAGGTTCACTATCCAAAGTATCCTTATGCTGGAGATGATTGGGATAGTGAGCATCAGAAGTCATATAATTTTAGGGGCGATGATCATTTTGATAGGCTTCGGGATATTCCTACTGTGGAGATGGTAGAGGTTGAGTTTGAGGGCATGGAATATAATGCTCCTGAAGTCATTAGATCAGATCTCTACCGGCTCACTCTACTTGAGAAGGAGGGTGGATTCTGGTCAGATTTTGATATCCTTTATATCAAGCCCATGACTAAGATGATTCAGAATTTAGAGTTGAATAGTGATGTAGATACTTTGATCTGTTCTCATCATGGCTTTAACAGAATTGGTTTTTTAGGTGGAGCTCCAGGAAACAAAGGCTTCTATCATAGTCTGAGGAACCTATACGATTACTATCAATCTAGGGATCTTTACGAGTTGGATGGATATCAGGGTGCTGGCCGTTTTCTGTTTGATTCTTACTTTCTGTATACTCCTAGGGGTAAGGATATTATGCTTGCAGAAAACGGCATTAACATTCTCAATATTCCAATAAATGTTGTATATCCTACACTCGCAAATAAGGTTCATAGAATATTTAGTACTGACTTTTTAATTCACAGAGATTCTATTGGCATACATTGGTATGCAGGAAGCGGCTCTGTTTCGAAATTTGAAAATGTGATGGATGAGGAAGTCATAAATACATATGGTGAGTTTTTATTCTTCTCTATAATGAAAAGTATTTACTTATCTGGAGATCTGAAGTATAGTATTCTCATCCCATATCACGAGAGGGCGGATCAGCTTTATAATACTCTTATCTCTTATCAATATCATTATAGCGAGAGGAATGATTATGAGATCATAATAGTTGAGGATTTCAAGAACTACAACAATGAGCTGGAGAGAAATAAGCTGCTAGATGTTATTGATCATTTTAACGATAGTTTGAACATAGTCCATATAACATCTGAAGTTAAAAATAACTATAATCCGGCTCCACTATTTAATGAAGCAGCAAAGGCGTCTCGGGGAAAATTCTTGGTATTGACTAACCCTGAGTGTTTTCACGAAGTTGATATCCTTACTGGTTATGATGGAGTATTTGATTTTAATGATGATGTCTATATAATCAGCGGCTGTAAGAATGTTGGGAGCTACCCTAGAAGGGTGGATAAATTCGAGAATTTTGATTATGTTAAGATTAGTTGGTACCAGCATTCTGAAGAGCGCAATTCAGGATTGCATTTCTGCTCTGGAATGTCAAGATTTAATTTTGATATAATAGGTGGATTTGATGAGGGATTCAGCAAAGGTGTAGATTTTGATGATACTGATTTCAGAGAAAGGGTCCGAGAATCTAGGATCTCAATTATGACTAGAGATGATTTAGTTGTGGCTCACCAGAAACACTCTAAGAATGAGTCTGTATTCTCTGAAAATCTACCAGACAACCCTCTGTATATGGTAAACAAGAGGCGGTTCTATAGGAAGCGTAGAATGGATTTCAGACTCGGCATCGGAATACCCCATACAGAGAAGACTATGTGGCCTTACTTCTTTGACTCATTCGTCACAATGGATAAGCCAGAGTTCATCTATATGAGACCACCATTTACAGGGTATGTTGGCGTAGATGTTGCTAGAAATTCATTAGTTGCTCAGGCTCTGGAAAATGGTTGTTCACATTTGCTCATGATGGATACTGATCAGATGTATCCTCAAGATACGATCACTAAGCTCATAAGCCATAATCGAGATATGGTTGGAGCTAAAATTCACAGACGGTATCCCCCCTTCGATCCGATTATGCTTCGAGGAGAGCACGGAGCCTTACTCAGGATTCCTGATGAGGAATGTTTCTCTGGTGAGCTAGTCGAAGTCGATGCAACCGGCTGTGGATGTGTACTTTATGATATGGAAGTTTTCATAAAGATTCGGCCACCATGGTTCGAGATTTATCAGTTGGAGGATGGCAAAGACGTTGGTGAAGATATTGGATTCTGCGCCAAGCTCAGAGACGCAGGATTCAGAGTCTTCGTTGACACTTCAATAGAGATAAACCACATGGCGACCATAGGTGTTAATCGTTCCTTCTATGAAATCTATGGAAAAATCGATGGATCAAAACGTAAAGTAGCATAAGGGGCTAAGTCGAATAAGATGACCAGGAGGTATTAAAATGGCTGTAAAAGTTGGGCATCTTGGTGCTGTAAAGCTAGGCGCAACAACTGTCCTTGGGATGGGTACCTGGAGTATCAGCGGAGTTACTGCCGACCAGCTTGAATCCTCAGTCTTTGGAGATAACTGGAAGACTTTTGAATTCGGAATGAAAGATGGTGGGCAGATATCGTTCAATGGGTTCTTGGATCCAGCAGATAATACTGGCCAGAGCGTGATGCAGAAGTATAACATGGATAACACCGATGTGACGGACATCAGGCTGTACGTTGATGGCACCTCGTATTATGAGCCCAATCAAACTACAGGTTATTTCAACAATACTTCGTCCTCTGGGGAAGACACACCAGTCTCTCTCGTCAATATCATCTCTTACGATATTGGTACGGACAAGTCTGGGCTTGCGACAATTTCATTCACAGCGAAGGTCAGTGGTGTTATGGTCCTCGTTTAACTATCAAATGCATGGGATAGGAGCCTCTAAGGGTGGTCTGGGGGTTGGTTGGCTTCTTTATGCTCTGATAAGGCTGGTTTATATAGCCCCTTCCAGCTTTCCCATGTTCACTCACTAAAGGGGCTATCACCTTTAACTTTTACATAAGGGGCTTAAAATGAGAGTAGATACCGAGAATTTGAATCCTGGAGTGTTCTTCCCGTTTGACGAGGAAGAAGATGATGAAACCCCTGGAGGGGTCACAATCCGGTTAGCTAACGGAGAAGTTCTTGATACCATCAACAAGAAGTGTACCAAGAAACGGGTTGAATTCCGCAGAGGTCAGCGCTTCGAAGTCATAGACGAGGATGAGGCGCGAAGAAGTGAACTCTTGTGGGATTATGTTATCATGGACTGGAGAGGTCTTGATGATAGTGAAGGAGTTCCAATACCGTGTACGAAAGAGAACAAGGTCAATCTAATGAGAGGCTCTGTTAAGATCGCAACTTTTGTTGGTAATTGCGTCGAGAAACTGACCGAAGATTCAGAGCTGTATGACGAGGAACTGGAAAAAAACTAATCGAGGTAGTTGAGAGACTACGAGACAAGATCGATTGTGATGTCTGTGAGGCTGCTTGGGGATTATCAGATAAGCAGCCTGATAGATGTCGAGAGTGTGTTCCAGAGTTATTGCCAGAGAACCATACCACCTTCAATTTATTTATGAAGGTGCAGAACCAGCACATAATGGGGTTTGGTGGCCCCGTAGACTTGAACTTTGAATCCGTGAAATTTATCATGGATACTTACAACGTCCCTGCCGAGAGCAGAGGCCAGCTATTTGAGAAAGTTCACAAGCTCTACAGAATCTCCCTCGTATCCATGCGAGAGAAAGCGGAACTGGAGAAGGAGGCTGATCAACCATGAGAGTTGGTGTAGCCTACGTCGATGTTCGAGCCCAAACAGCCCTCTTAGATCGGGACTTAGCCACAGCAGAGAGTAAGATACGAGCATCAGCTACTAAGATGCAAGGTATCATGAATGGTGTCAATGCGAATATGACATCATCTTCTGCTTCTGTTACCAAGAGCTTTGATAACATTGGTAAGTCTGCACAGTCTACTGCTCGGAGCATCCAGACATTCTCAAGTAAATCAAAGAAGAGCATGGCTGGTCTTATCCCCCATGTTGCTGCTGTTACTGCATCTTATATGGCTATGCGAGCAGCGTGGAGGTCAGTTACTGGTGCAATATTAGTCGGTTCTGAATTTGAACATAAAATGGCTATAGTCCGAGCCATAACTGGTGATTTATCAAAAGGCTTCAAAGATCTCAGCTCACAGTTTGATGCTCTAAAGATAGCAGCAAAGGAGGCTGGCGAGCAGACTGTATGGACAGCATCACAGGCTAGCGAGGCCCTTAAATTCCTTGCTATGGCTGGCTTCTCTGCTGTTCAATCGATTGGGGCTCTTCCTGGAGTCTTACAGCTAGCACTCATTGGGGAACTTGAACTAGGCAGGGCTACAGATATTGCTACAGATACCCTCAATGCAATGAGGCTTGAAGTAGATGATCTTGCTAGAGTCAATGATGTCTTCGTCCAGACAATCACAAATACGAATACGAATATAGAGCAGATGGGTCACGCAATGAAGTTTGCTGCTCCAGTCGCTGGTGCTCTAGGTTATGAAATCGAACAGCTTGCTGCGATGATAGGTATAGTCGCGCAATCTGGTGTCAAGGCTGGTATTGCTGGTCGGAACTTACAGCAAGCGATGATCAGAGCTATTCCAGCAGCCGAAGCTTATGGTCTTGAGAACGCAAAATTGATAGATGTTCTTAAGGAGCTAAATAAACGGCAGAATGAATATGGTAAAGCCCTAGGTAAAGAGAAAGCCGCCACGATGGCAATCTTGGAAGCCAAGGATAAGTTCGGGATGATTTCTCTGAAGACCATTCTCATTTTGAAAGATAACATTGATGCTTACGAGGAGCTTCTTGAGTTGGAGATGAAGGCAGCTGGCGCCAGCAAGAAGGCCGCTGATATAATTGAAAGCTCGACTGTTAGTATATTCAAGAAACTTGTGGCAGCCGTAACAAGTATATCCATAGATATATGGGAGAGGTACTCATATATAATCGGTAAGTCTCTGAAGGATGCGACAAGATGGATACTTGAGCATAAAGCTGTGTTTGAGTCTATGATATCAAAATTCATAAGCTACATACCACTCATGCTTGAGCTACTGGCTACATTTGCAGCATTCAAAATAATAGTGAAGGTCGCTGGATGGATTAAGGGACTTAGCATGGCTTTCACCGCTCTAGCTGTAACTACAACTGCTGCTAATTATGCACTGAAAGCAAACATGCTTATTGCATCTCTTGTGGCTTTGAATTGGGCCTTCAAGAGTTTAGAAACGACTTTGAATGAATACAAAGTATTTGATTTTGATGTATATCTTCCTCACTCTGGTCACCTTGGGGATATGATAAAGGATGTTAAAGATTTTGGTGACGCTCTATCATATACTGTCAGTCTTATGATTCCATATCTCTTTTATTTGAAGGCGATAGGTGATTTAAGAAATTTGTTTCCTGATGAGCCATTGTTGCCTCCAAGTCACCCTGATTTCAACAAGGAAAAGATATCATCTCCTCTTTTTGAAGAGGCACTTGATCCTAGGAAGTTTCAAGAGTATCTTGATTCTTTGAACATAAGCATGGATTCATTTTATGATGATTTAGTGGAGAGAAGGAAAAAGTCCAAAGTTGATGTTGATCCTGCTGCAGATATAAAAACTCAGCTTGAAGCCGCAAATGTTGCACTGAAGGCTGCTATGGAGGAGCAGAGAAAGCTTCTCACTCAGGAATACGCCGACCTAGACCCGAAAGTTAAGGCAGCCTTAAGGAGTCGGTATGATGAGCTTGTTAAAGAGGATCCAATATTCAGACTTGCCACAGAGAGAGCCAAGTTCAAGAAGGATCTGGAAGGTAGCTTATCTGGTCTAGAGCTTATGATTGATGAGGGTGGTGCTGATCTTGCGAAGGCTGTTGTTAAGAAAAAGATGGCTGCATGGGATAAGGAGCATGGAGCATTACAATCACACTTGGAGAAAACAGAAAAATTGATTAGCCGGTGGAATGATAAGTCTGTTAAGGCTGAAGATGATAAGTTCTCAGCAATGAGACAGAAAGTAAACAGAGACTATAAAGTACAGAAAGAGGCTTTGGAGAAACATAACTCATCAACTGAAAAACTAACAGAGGCCCACACTCGTGTTATCAAGGCGATAGGCGGGATGGAAGTAAAAGATCAGATAAAGGAGCAAGCAAAGCTAGACGCTAAGATAGCTAGGGGATTGAAAGGGAGAGCAGGATTCGAGAAAGACTACTACAAAGCCAAGATGAATTGGATAGACTCTGAAGCGAAAATGCTAAAGGAGAAATACAAAGACCAATTTGATATGATTAAGTGGATAGCTGCCGAGGAGATGAAACTGAATAAAGAAGTCTCTGATAAGAGATTCTCTGATATGCAGGCTGGTCTCACCGATCTTGAGGGGATGTTTTCAGCCATAAGCGGTATGTATGAAGAAGGCTCATCTAACGCCAGACAGTTCGCTGATATGGCAAAGG
>SDBS01000949.1_pt1 | contig 29150 bp, 21 predicted proteins | sample 2277091 | NCBI WGS metagenome assembly SDBS01 (sample SAMN10404972, study PRJNA504765) | marine sediment metagenome | isolation source: marine sediment core GS10_PC15, 163 cmbsf | place: Arctic Ocean: Southern Knipovich Ridge | collected 2010
AAATTGGGCTTCGAGGCCTCCGGACCCCGCGCACAGGCGGTGAAGAGAAGTGCCAGGAGGGTGGCTGTCAAGACCGTGGCACTCAAGCCAAGCGGGTGAAGGTTATGTCTGTGCGGAGTTTTGCTCATTTGTCAGACATCCTTTGTGTGTCTTTTATATCATAGATCGTGGTCGGGTGAAATACCCGGAAAGGCCTGTGGGAATCAACTTTTTTTATTTTTCACTTGACAAGATAGTTCTTAACAAGTATATTTCAAATAGAATGAAGTTAACAAATAATGAAGTAAAAGCGGAGCGTATGTCATGCCAAACACAAAAAAGCTGAAACAAACCCAGAAGTGGATGATATTCTTCACGGCCGTGCTGATCGCAATCATCATTGCCGCTCGACTTTTTTACGGTGAGGTGGGTTTACACTGGGCGCTGGGATCGACCCAGATCCTCATGGCCGCGATCCATTTCCTGGTCCTGCTGCAGACCCGGAATCCTGTCTACCTGGTCACGGTATCTTTCTATGGATTTATGGCCTTGATCTTCCTCCCACCCCTGTACTGCCAGCCCTGGCGGCTCTTCATTGCGGTGGCGGCCGGGATTCTGCTGATCCTGCATTTCTTCGTGCTGATCTCCAAGCAGATCAACTGGAGGTACCGGGAGATCCTGGAGCTGGCCGCCGGACCGGTGGAGGGAGCGGCGGACGGGTTTGCCGCCCGGCCCTTCCCCTCCGGCAGTGCCGAGTTTACCAGGGAGGATGCCCGGGGACTGGCCCGCTTTCTTCTGAAATACGTGATCGCCTATCCTATCTTTGAGGCCGACCGGGTGGTCCTGGTCATCCCTCGCTACATGTGGAGCTACCTGTTGTTCTTTAAGCGCAGCTACGACAACGAAACCTATATCGCCTTTAATGACGCAGGCGAGGTCTCCGTGCGGATCGCCAAACCCGACTATCAGGCCTACAAGGAAGAACTGACCTTCGACCAGCTCTGCGCATCTCTGGGGGATCTGTTCAAGCAGTTCATGGGCATGTACAGGCAGGGGGAGGCGAAGGCCATCATCGAGCGGCTGAATGCCGTCTGAGGGGAGGGGACCATGAATACGCAAAAGACCTCAGATTTCGAGTCGGCCCAGCGGCTGGCCGCCCTGGTGGCCAAAGAGTATGCCCGGGATTTCTTCCGGCTGCTGGTGATGTATCGGGACATCTCCGCTTCGGAAGCAGCGGCGCGGCTCAAGCTGCATGTCAAGACGGCCCAGGATTTTTTGGAAGGCCTGGAGGCCGCCGGCATCGTTAGCAAGCGGGAGGCGGCGGAGAAGAAGCGGCCCTACTTCCGGTTTTCGCTTAAGGAGCGGAAGGTCAACTTTTCCATCGACCTGGATTCCCTCTACGACTCAGGGCATGAGTCCGAGCGCTGGAATTGGCGGATCCGGGAGCGCAGGGATTCCGGCGCTCTGTTCAAGGAAGGGAGGGACAACCGTATCTCCGCAGTCCATGTCTATGCAGGGAAGGGCCGGTCCCGCGTCGAAAGGCGGCTCAGCCTGACGGAGTGTCAGGGCCGCTTCCTGTTCCATCTGCCCTTCCCGACCGAAGATCCTTTGTCGGTCACTGAGATCACGGCCAGGGCCGGGATCCCCCGGGACTGCCTTCCGGAGATCGGTGACCTCATCGACATGCTCCAGGCGCACGGAGTGATAGTGGTTGAAAAAACAGAAGGCTAAGCCGGCGCCTCCTTCGCGCAGGAGCCGTCTGTATCCGTACGGGCGGCGATCAGGCGTTCGATGATCCCGCGGAACTGCCGCATCAGTGTCTGCCGGTTGCGGGGCGGGACCGCCGTCTTGTGGGCGAGGGCCATGTCCAGGGCCGGCAGCACGGTTATGAATTGACCGTAAGCGCCGCTGGCCGTATAGCCGCCTTCGTAGGGACCGACGGCATTGGCCCCGTCCCAGACCCACCACATGCAGCCGTAGCCGAAATCCCCCTTACGGTAGGGTTCAGGGTTCATGTTCTCGACCCGTGTCTTGACCCGGGTTATCTTCTTGATCCAGTACTCTGGGACCACCTGGTGGCCGTCCCACTTCCCGTGCCGCAGCATCAGGTAGCCGATCCGGGCCATGTCGCGAGTGGACAGCCAGATGTGGTAGGCCGGGTAATGGGACCGCGTGAGGTTGCCCGACTTGCGCTGGGCCAGGCGATCGAAGTCCTGCATGTTGAGGGGTACGGCCAGGTCGCGTTCCAGGGCGTCGTAAATGGTCTGGTGGGTCAGCTTCTCGAAGATGTATCCGGCACAGTTGAAATCCCAGTTGTTGTAGAGGAAGTACCTGCCCGGTTCCTGGGAGCCCCGGGGCGGGGCCGAGGCCGTGCTGTCTCCGCCGTTGGAGGCGGGGTGATAGATCCCGGAGCGGGCCGTGATCAGGTGGTCTATGGTGGCCTTCTTTTCCACGGGCAGCAGCCCGTCGATGTCCGTGATCCCCAACTGTTCCAGGGTCGTGTTGAGGCGGATGGTCCCGTCCGCCACGTATTTCCCGTACAGGATGGAGAGGATACTCTTTCGGACCGACGCCAGATAGCTAAGCTGCTTGAGGTCGCCGTACTCGTAGAGGACCCTTCCGCCGACTACGACCAAAAGCCCCGTGGTGTCGAGGGTCTTCACGTACTCGGTCACCTGGTCCAGGCCAGCCTGGGAATATCCCACCGAAGCGGGGTCTTCGATCCTCAGCCAGGTATCGCCCGGGTACACAAAATCCGTGCCTGCCGCCTCCGTTTTCTTCTGGACTGCTTGGGGCGCACCTGTGCACAGCAGCAGGAGCAAAAAGGCCGCGAACAGGGCCGTGGATCTTCGCGTTTTCGCATGGAAGCGGGACAGGATGTGTTGAGATTTCGGTGTGTCCATATTCAGATTCCTCCTTGTCAGGACCGGAGATAGGATGCCCCGTTCACGTCCAGGATGCACCCCGTCATGAAGTCTGTGCCTTCCGAGGCCAGGAAGACGACCGCCCGGGCCACCTCCTCGGGCGTGGCCACCCGGTTCAGGGGGCTCTGGCCGCGTATGGCGTCTCCTTCCGGGCCGTCCAGGGATTCCTCGGCCATGTCCGTCTTGACCCAGCCGGGTGCCACCGCATAGACGAAGATGTTGTGGGGCGCCAGCGCCTTGGCCAGGGACTGGCTCATGGCGTTCTGGCCCGCCTTGCTCGCCCCATAGGCCGGGGCCTCCGGCTCTCCCCGGAAGGCGCCGCGTGAGGTCACATTAACGATCCTGCCGCCGCCTCTCTCCATCATGTGGCGTGCGACGCAGTAGGCCGCATGGGCGGATCCCATCAGGTTGGTGTCGATGGTGCGCCGCCAGCTGTCGATCCAGTCCTGAAAAGAGACACTCGTCAGGGGATGCTCCTCGAAGATGCCGGCATTGTTCACCAGGATGTCGATCCGGCCCATGGCCGCGATCACGTGCTCGACCATGCCGGAAACCGCCTCCGGTTCAGCCACGTCGGCCTGGAACTTCATGTGCGGGCCGCCTTTCAGGGTGCTCAGTGTTTTTTCGGCGGCCGCCTCGTTCCGGTGGTAATGGACCGCGACCCGCGCACCCTTGTCTGCCAGGGCAGCGGCCACGGCTCTTCCGATCCCCCGGGAGGCCCCGGTAACCAATGCCACCTTGCCTGTAAAATCCATCGCGTCACCTCGCCCTGAATCTATCACAAATCATGCGCCTCTGTGAATCGCCGAATCATGATCTAGGGTCCGGCAGCGGATCGACCAGCAGTTTTATCCCATCGATGATTTCTCTTGTCCTTTCTGAGGACAAAGAACCGAGTTTGTCCTTCAGGTCCGACTTGTTGACCGTGACAACCTGGGAGATGTTGGCCACACTCTTTTTGGTAAGGTTGGCCTCTCCTTTGTTCAGCGGGACATTCCCCGGAGCCTGGGCCCTCCTCAGGTTTGTGGTCAGCGCACAGACCACCACGGTGTTGATGCGGCTGGCATTGAAGACGTCGTTTTGTATCACGACATGGGGATGACGGAAGCCGGGCTCAGATCCCTTGGGAGATCCCAGATTCACCCAATAGATGTCACCCTGCCTGATCGTCATCGCTGTCCTTCCCGAGAAATGTGCTGTTATAGTAATCAAGGGACTTTTTACGCAGCAGTTTTTCTGAGTGTGTCTCTTCCTGTGCATAGGCCGAATTCAGATCTTCAAACAGTTTCTGGGCTCTAAATCTTTCCAAGTATTCCTCGACGGCCCTGCGAAAGATCTGACTCCTGGAGGTTTTATTTTCCTGTGCGAGCTTACGCACTTCTTCAAAAAGATGATCGGGTATGGATATTGCAGTTTTCATACTATTAATATGACTATTATTTATACTTATGTCAATACTTTTGTTCATTTTGCTGATTTCCCCAACATCATAATAACGCCGCGTCCCCTCCTGCTTTCTCAGCACCCCATGACAGTCGTGCGGGCTGGACATTGACAACGGCGATTTCGACGTGATAGGTTCTGCCAGAGGGTGAAGATCTAAACGAAAAATTCCTTTGAGGAGAGGATCATGTCTCGTTCGAAAAATCAGAACGGTTTCTCACGTCGAGATTTTCTGAAAGCCGCTGCCGTGACAGCCGCAGCACCGGCCATAGTCCCGTCTTCGGTCTTTGGCCGCCCGGCCCCCAGCGACACCATGCTGATAGGCTGCATCGGCGTGGGGCGCCAGGGCCAGGGGGACATGCAGTCGCTGATCTACCGCGGCCTGGAGATCGGGGCGCGGGTGGTGGCCGTGTGCGACGTGGATGCGCACCGCATGGAAGACGCCCAGTGGCTGGCGGACAAGATCTATGCCTCGGAGCTGGGAAAAAACGAATACAAGGGATGTGCCGCCTACCGTGATTTCCGGGAACTGCTGGCGCGTAAGGACATCGACGGGGTTCTGATCGTGACCCCCGACCACTGGCACGCCTTCCAAGCCGTGGCTGCAGCCGAGGCCGGCAAGGACATCTACCTGGAAAAGCCCATGACCTACACCATCGAGGAAGGGAAGCGGGTGGTCGAGGCGGTCCGCAGGAACAAGGTCATCCTGCAGGTGGGCTCGCAGCAGCGCTCCTCCACGTATTTCCGGATGGCCTGCGAGCTGACGCGCAACCAGAGGATCGGCAAGCTCCATACCATCCATGTCTGGCTCCCTCCGGACCAGGGCACGGGCGATCCCCAGGTGATGCCGGTCCCCAAGAACCTCGATTATGACTTCTGGCTGGGGCCTGCCAAGGAAGCGCCCTTCTCGGAAGACCGCGTGCATCCCCAGCGGGGATACAGCCGCCCGGGATGGCTCCAGATCGAGGGATACTGCCGGGGCATGATCACGGGCTGGGGGTCCCACATGAACGATACAGCCCAGTGGGGCAATGGCACGGGTCACACCGGGCCGGTCGAGATCGCAGCCCAGGCTGAGTTCCCGGACCGGGGCCTGTTCGATGTGCATACGACCTACCGGTCCGACGGAGTGTACGCCAACGGCGTCCGGCTGATCCAGGAAACGGGCCAACCCGCGGGCGTCCGCTTCGAGGGGGATCGGGGATTCATCTTTGTCCAGCGGGGCAAGATCGAGGCCTCAGACCGGGAGATCCTTAAGCAGGAGATCGGTGACGACGAGATCAAGCTTTACGTCAGCAACAACCACATGCGCAATTTCCTGGAGTGCATGCGCAGCCGCAAGGAGCCCATAGCACCGGTAGAGGTGGGACACCGCTCCAACTCGATCTGTGTCATCACCCACATCGCCATGAAGCTGGGCCGGAAACTGAAGTGGGATCCCGAAGCCGAACGGTTCGTGGGGGACGACGAAGCCAACCGCTGGCTGGATTATCCTCACCGCGAACCCTGGAGGGTCTGAGGATGGAGCGCTCCTGGATACTGCACGGCAGAGTCTTATTTCTCTGTCTTGTCATTTTTCTTTCGGTTGCGTGCGGTTCCGGCGCACCGGAGATTAAACTCCAAAACGATGAGGCCTCAGGAATCCTCCGTGTGCTCATCTCCGGGCGGGAGGCGTTCGTCTATCAGTACGCGGCCCGCCTCGACCTCCCGCACTACTGGCCCCTGAACAGCCCCTCGGGCCGGAACATGCTGGTGCAGCAGACGGAGCCCTATCCGCATCACCGGTCCTTCTGGTTCGCCGACACGGTCCGCTTCAAGGGGGGCGAGGAGCGGGATGTCAGCACGTACAATGCCCTGTATTCGGGGGAACAGACCGGCGAAAACACCTACGGCCCACCGTTCAGCGATCACGTCCGTCATCGGTCATTCCGGCGCCTGGACACAGCGGCCGGCCGTGCCGTCGTGGACTCCGAGCTTGTCTGGGAAATGGATGGAGACCGTCCCATCCTGGAAGAAACCCGGCATGTGGTCGTCCATGCCCTGGGCGAGGGCGAGTACCTGCTCGACTTGACATTCACGCTCACCTCCGCTTACGGCGACGTCGAATTCGTAAGCGACGCCGTGCATTATGCCTGGCCCTACCTGCGGATGCAGACGCGCTTCAGCGGCGAGGACGGCGGAGTGATCACGGACGACAGCGGGGCGACGGGTCAGGATGCGACCAACATGCAAGTCGCCCTCTGGATCGATTACTCCAATACCTTGGATGGCATGGCGGAAGGCGTGGCTGTTTTCCAGTGGCCCGACGGGCAGGACCACCGCTGGCTGACCCGCGAGTACGGCTGCTTCGGTCCCCGGCGGCCCGATGCCCGGAGCGGCCATCCCTTTGTGCTGGAAAAGGGGGAATCCCTCACTCAGCGGGTGGGCGTGCTGGTCCACAGGGGAGATGTAAAGACCGGCCGGGTGGCCGAACGCTATCAGGACTACGTCTCGGGCAGATGGCAGGAATGAACCGCCGCGAGTTTCTGGGTGACGCCTCCAAGGCGGCCCTGGCCCTGGGCCTGGCCGATCTTCCGGCACTCGGGCAGGCGCCCCAGACCAGGATCGAGCGCATCGCCCTCTTCCCCCTGCGCTATCCCATGACCGGGTATTTCAAGTTCTTCACAGGCCCGCACGGCTCGGCCGGTCGTGCCGCGGTGATCGTGAAGATCACCGCAGGGAACGGCACGGTCGGCTGGGGGCAGGCGCTCCCCATCGCGAAATGGAGCTACGAGACGCTCGAGACGGCCTATGTGGTGCTGCGGGACTACTTCGCGCCCGTACTGCTGGGCCGGGATCCCACAGACATCGCGGGCGCGCACGCGGCCATGGACGGGGCCGTGGCCCCGGGCTTTTCCACCGGCATGCCCATCACCCGGGCCGGCATCGACATGGCGCTGCACGACCTGACAGGTAAGCTTCTGGGGAAGTCCCTGTCCCAATTGTGGGGGAAACCGACCGGGGGGCCGCTGCCGCTCAGCTGGACGGTCAATGTCAGAGAGCTCAACGAGGTGGAGCCGCTGGTCGCCGAGGGGAAAAAGCGCGGCTACCGGTACTTCAACATCAAGGTGGCACCCGATCCGGTCTTCGATGTGGCGGTGGCCCGGGTGGTGAAGGGATTGGCCCGGGAGACGTTCCTGTGGGCCGATGCCAACGGCGGGTATGATCCGGACACGGCCCTGCGGGCCGCACCCCGGCTGGCCGATGCCGGAGTGGATGTGCTGGAGGCCCCGCTCCGCCCCAACCGGATCAGCGGCTTTCAGGCGCTGAAGAAACAGGGGGCTCTGCCCATCCTCATGGACGAGGGCGTGGTCTCTCCCGTCGACCTGGAGGAGTTCATAAAGCTGGGCATGTGTGACGGCGTGGCCATGAAGCCCGCCCGCTGTGGAGGGTTGGAATCCAACCGCCGCCAGATCGAGCTGTGCGAGAAGCACGGCCTCATCTGGCTGGGGAGCGGCTTGACAGATCCGGACATCTCGCTGGCGGCCTCCCTGAGCCTTTACGGCGCCTACGGCCTGAAAAAACCCGCCGCTCTCAACGGCCCCCAGTTCCTGACCGCCGATGTCCTGAAAAAACCGCTGCGCATCGAAAATGGGAACGCCTATGTGCCGGAGGGGCCGGGATTGGGCGTCGAGGTGGATGAGGAAAAGGTCATCGAGCTCATGCGCCAGAGCGGCGGTGATAAGCTGCTCCAAGGCTGATGGGCGGGCCGCTCCCTGAACTTGATACTCTTGATCTCAAATCTAATACAGGAAAGAGGATGAGACTACTTCTTTTGATCCTTGTGCTCTCTCTCCCGGCCTCAGCCGGCCCCGCAGATATGCAGTGGACCGAGGACGCCGCCCGGGGTACGTTGACGCTGGTGGAGGATGGAGTGCCGGTTCTGACCTTCTGCTTCGGGGACCAGCTTAGACCGGGGGTCGATCCGAAATACACCCGGTCGTGTTACATCCACCCGCTCTATTCCCTGGATGGGCAGGCGATCCTTACGGAAGATTTCCCCCAAGACCATCTGCACCACCGGGGCCTGTTCTGGACCTGGCCGGTCGCAAAAACCCGGGGCCGGGATACGCAGACCTGGCATCCCTCTGATCCCACCCTCCGTCAATATTTTGTGCGCTGGTCCAAGCGTAAGGCGGAACAGGGGGGAGCCACGCTATCGGTCGAGAATGTCTGGAAACTGGGTGGCGACGAGGTCGTGGCTCGAGAGCAGGTGACGCTCAGGGTGCTTCCTGCAGACGAAGCGGGCCGGGCCATCGATATCGAGATCGTGCTTCAAGCCGTGGGGGGATCTCTGGAACTTCGGGGGGCTCCGGACCAGAACAAGGGCTACGGGGGGCTGTGCCTGCGGGGGGCACCCCTGTTCACGGGTGCCGTGATGACGACCGACAAGGGGCCTCTGGAGAAAGACGTCACCAATGTCCCGTATCGTTGGGCTGACATCTCGACTCCTGAGCGAGGCGTGGCAGTCTTCGTCTCCCCCGACCACCCCGGTGTACCCGTACACTGGCTCATCCGGAACAGCTATGCCGGTGTCCTCAATCCCTCCTGGCCGGGAAACGACGCGACCGTCCTCGAGCCCGGGCATCCCGTCTCTCTCCGGTACCGCATCTATGTCCATCGGGGCGACGCGGCCTCCGGGAGGGTGCGGCAGGCGTATTCGGCCTATGTGTCCCGCTGAAGCACACAGGGAAGGTTCGGCCTGGCGGGCGCCCGCTCTTTCGGCCTTTCGCTATGGTACTGCCCCTACACCCCCGTCAGGGTTCGGGCTTATCGGCATTCGCCTGGTATCTCCTTATTGGTCCTTCTTTTCATCCTTTTGAAAGCGAACCGTTACGGTGAATATCACCTCCCGCGGCTCTCCATTCACGATCGTGGGCTCATAGACCCACTGATAGACGGCATCGATGGCCGCCTGGTCGAGAGCCGGTATGGAGCGCAGGACCTTGACCTCTTTGACGCGGCCGTATATGTCGGTCGTGGCCTCCACGATCACAACACCTTGTATCCCTGCCTCTTTAGCCTTATCAGGATATTCCGGCTGCACCAGCTTGATGACTTTGGGGGGCTTGATGTCATTTTCTGCGCGCACGGGCGGCTTCGAGGAGTCGCCTGCTACTACACCGCTGATCACGCCGCGAGCGACAAGGCTCCCCACGTCTTTCTTTTCGTCCATTTGGAAGCGAACCGTTACGGTGAATATCACCTCCCGCGGCTCTCCATTCACGATCATGGGTTCGTAGACCCACTGCTTGACGGCATCGATGGCTGCCTGGTCGAGCGCCGGGATGGAGCGCAGGACCTTGACCTCTTTGACGCGGCCGTAGATATCGGTCGTGGCTTCCACGATGACCACGCCTTCAATCCCCTCGTCCTTGGCCTTCTGGGGGTACTCAGGCTGCACCAGCTTGATGATTTTAGGTGGCTTGATGGCACCGATTGCCCGGACCGGGGCTTTTTTGCCCTGCTCATCCGATTCAGCGTATTTCGAGGTGACAGCCGGCTGGTTGTCCTTTAGATTGAAACGGAAGACGACCGTCATCATGGCGCGGACGGGAGTGCCGTCTATCTCCATGGGCTCGTACTTCCACTTCCTGGCAGCCTCCAGGGCCGCCTGGTCCAGTAGTTCGTGCGCGCTGCGGATGATCTTGGCTTCGACGATGTCGCCTTTCGTATCGATCACCGCTTCGACCGCGACGGTTCCAGCGATGCCGGACTTCTTGGCTTCGTCAGGATAGACGGGGTCCACTCTCCGGATCAGCTTCGGCTTTTTGACGTCTTTGTCCTGGACGCCCGGGAGGTCGTGCACCCGAGCCGGTTCGACGACGAGCGTTTCGGCCGGGGTCGTCTCTTCCGGCGCGGCAAAGGTCAGGCGGTAACCGGCGATCCCGCCGACGAGCAGGAACGCGATCAACGCGATCACCAGCATGGCTGGTTTGTTCAGGTGTGTTTCCATGGTCCTCTCCTTGGATAAGATGATCTTGACCCTATCCTTGAGAGGGATGTGAGGGGAAGCCATAGCGATTACAACCGGCAGGCGTCTGATAAAGGACGAGTGTTCCGCCAGGTTGATCAAACACTCCGCGTACTCCTCGGAGTCGTTTGCGAGTAACACGTGCGTATCCGAGATCTCTTCCCGGGCACGGGAGAATGCGCTGCTGAGGCCGTAGGCCAGGGGGTTCCACCAGATCAGGCCCGTCATCAGCCTCTGGACGATGCCGGTGAGCTGATCCCAGTGTAGGATGTGGGACAGCTCGTGGAAGAGGATCGAGCGGACATCCGCATCCCGCAGCCCGGCCAGGAGATCCACGGGAATGAGTATGACGGGACGGAAGAACCCCACGGCCATGGGGCCGTCGATGTGGGGAGATGCGAGGATCTTCGTCCGGATACGCCTGCCGAAGGCCTTTTCGGCGGATTCCAGAACAGCAGGGATCCGGGGATCATCGACCGGAAAGGAGCCCCGCTTCATCCCGCGGACCGCGAGGAGGCCGAAGACAAAACGCAGGCCCAGTACCGCGCATCCGAGCCCCCAGATCAGCCCCAGCAGGTTTACGACCTTAACCAGGATGGGCCCGGAAAGAAAGGATTCGAGGTAGGGGAGGCCGTATTTCCAGCGTCGGGCTTCCGTTCCCCGGGGTGATCCTTCCGCAGGCATTTCCGTAGAAGTCTGGACCGAAGTCGAAGCCGAGCCTCCCGAAGCGCCGATCGTCACCGGCAGGGAGGCATGGAAGGGTACCAAGCCCCAGTCGTCCAGAGTCGGAGATAGGACCGGGAGAGTGATCAGGACCAGCATGGTCATCAGGCAAATCGCGCTTCGCAGGGGAGCCCCCCTGTGCCTGAAAAGATGGAGAAAGAGGCGGCCGGCGAGCAGGATGAGCATGCACTGGAGTGCGCTGTTGAGGATCCATCCCGCATGAGCAACATCTGACAAGGCCGGCATGGACTATTCTCCCCTGTACTCCTGGATCAGCCTGCGCAGCTCCCTGGCTTCCTCGGCGGTGACATCCTCGTCTTCCAGCAGGCAGCGGACGAGCTCCGCGCGGGAGCCCCCGAAGACCCGGTTCTTGATGTCGTCCAGGATATCCTTGCGGGTCGTCTGTCTCTCCTTGACGGCCGAATAATGATAGGTCCGGCCCTCCTCCCGGTGGATCAGCCAGCCGTAGGCCTCCAGGCGCTTCATCTGGACCTGGATGGTGGTGCGGCGCAGCTTGTGTCTGCGCCTGGAATTGATTGCCTCGAACACCTCGTTGACGGTCACCTCACCTTTTTCCCAGACCACCTTCATGATCTCCAGGTTGGCGGGTGAGAGATGGAGTGACCTTCGGCTGCTCATGTTGTCCGCTCCTGTTTTACGACATCTGTCGTTAATAATATAAACGACATTTGTCGTACTGTCAAGCCGAAAGCATTTTTTACCGAAGAGGGCCGTCCACCTACCGCCCGATGTAGCCGGGATTGTCCTTTTCGACGACCAGCTTAGTGGTCAGCACGATCTCTCCCGCCGTGAGGCGGACCAGGTACTCTCCCGTGCCAGCCAGTGGCGCGCGCCGCCGGCTGCGTCTCTGGCTGGTCTGTCCGGCCTTCGCGGACTTACTCGGCGGGTTCTGCCGGAAGTTCCACAGCACCTCGTGCACTCCGGCCTCCTTGGGCCCTTCCAGGTTCCGGATGACCTTTCCTGTGATGTCGAGGATCTCGATCTTGACTCTCTCGGGCAGGTCGTTTTTCAGATAATAGGCGATGGTGGAACCCGTGGGCGGGTTCGGCTCGAAGAAGCGCTTGTCGCTGACCCAGCTCCACTCGTAGGTCCGGGCCCACTGGACCTCGGGCCGGATATCGAACAGGTGCACATCCTTATCTCTGGCCTCCTGGGTCCACTGCTGGAGCGTTGTGAGGTTATCCACAATCCAGGCCCCGCGGCCGTGGGTGCCGGCGATGAGGTCATAGTCGCGGGGATGGATGAACAGGTCGTGCACTGGTACGGTGGGCAGGCTGTTCATGAAGCGGGACCATGTTTCGCCTCGGTCGAGCGAGATGTACACGGCGAACTCGGTTCCGCAGAACAGAAGGTCCGGGTTCTTGTAGTCTTCGCGTATGACATACACCGAACCCTCAGGGAGGCCGTTCGTGATCTTCTTCCAGGTCTGGCCGTAATCATCGGTCGTGTAGATGTAGGGGGCCTGGTCGTCGTGCCGGTGGCCGTCGAATGCCACATAGGCCCGGCCGGTCACATGGTTGGAAGCTTCCACCCGTTTCACCCATAAGTTCTGCGGGGCGTCGGTGATGTTGTCGTTGAGGCGTGTCCAGGCGGCGCCCCCGTTCCGGGTGAGCTGGACGTTGCCGTCGCTGGTCCCGGCCCAGATGAGCCCCGGCTTGAGAGGGGATTCGTCCACGGAGACCAGTGCGCTGAGGCGGGATTCCGGATCCGCGGTGAGATCGGGGCTGATGGTCTGCCAGTTGTCTCCCCTGTCCACGGATTTGAACAGCTTGTTGCCCCCGAAATACAGGGTGTGGGGGTTGTGCGGGGAGATGATGACCGGGGCGTTCCAGTCGAAGCGATACCGTACGCGCGGCTGCCCTTCCTGGGGCCGGGGGGGCTGCGGACGCAGGAACCGGGTTTCGCCTGTCCGGAGGTCGAGGCGCTGCAGCATCCCGCCCTGGGTCTCGAAATAGACCGTGTTGAAATCCGTGGGATCGACCAGGTTCACGAAGCCGTCGGCATTGCTCAGGGGAAACCAGTCAGCGTTCACGATGCCCGAATTGCGGCGGGAGCGGCTGGGCCCTCCCCAGTTGCCGTTGTCCTGGAGCCCGCCGTACACGTAATACGGCTTGCGCATGTCGGCCGTTATGGCATAGAACTGGGCCAGGCAGATCGAGGTGATCACCTCCCAGTTGTCTCCCCGGTCATACGTGATGTTGATCCCGCCGTCTCCTCCCACGATGACATGGTCGGAGTTGCTGGGATCGATCCAGATGGCGTGGTAGTCGATGTGGGTCCGGCCCTGTACCTCCGGGCCGCTCTTGACGGTGGTTCCCCCGTCCTCGGAATATCCCAGGGGGGCTCCACAGGTCCAGATCACGTCCGCGTCGTTGGGATCGACCCGGATCTGGCTGTAGTAGGAGGGCCGGTTGTTGAAGGTGTTCATGTGCTGCCAGGTCGCCCCGTAGTCCGTGGACCGGAATATGCCCCCCAGGTTGGGATCGGGTTTGCCATCTTTGGTCTTAGGAGGCCCTGGCCTTCCCCGGGTCTTCTTGGTGCTGACCTGCGCATAGACCGTTCCCGGCCGGCTGCGCGAGGCGCTCACGGCGCTGCGGCCCCACTCGTCCGTGGGCAGCCCCTGGCTGGCCCTGGTCCAGGTCGCTCCCGCGTCTTTGGTGATGTAGATGCCCGCCTTGGGCCCCCATTGGTTGACCGGATCCCCGGCATCGAATCGGTCCCTGAGCCGTTCATGGGCGGCGGCATAGAGGATGCCGCTGTCCTCGGGGTCCATGGCGACGTCTGTAACTCCCGTCCTCTCGTCCAGGTACAGGACCTTTTCCCAGGTCCGGCCGCCGTCCACGGTCTTGAACAGACCGCGCTCCTCGTTCACAGCCCAGAGGCGTCCCAGGGCCGCCACATACACGATGTCCGGGTTCTGGGGATCGATGAGTATGCGGCCGATGTGATGGGTGTCCTTCAATCCCACGAATTCCCAGGTCTCTCCGGCATCCGTCGATTTGAAAACACCGGAGCCCCAGGGCGAGCTGTTGCGGTTGTTGGGCTCCCCGGTCCCCACGAACAGGATGTCGGGATTGGAAAGAGACACGGCGATATCCCCGATGGAGCCGTTGGGCTGGTCGTCGAAGATCGGTTCCCAGGTTATTCCGGCATTGACGGTCTTCCACAGGCCGCCGGTGGCCGCGCCCACGTAGATGATGCTGGGATTGTTCTCCACGCCTTCCACATCGGTGATGCGCCCGCCGGGGTTGGCCGGGCCGATCAGCCGCCACTTAAAATTTTGCAGAAACTCATCGGTTTCGCCGGCGGCTGTCTGAGCCAGTGCCGGATATGATGAGACAAGACATAGCGTCAGGAAAACAACACTCAGCAGTGCGGTGGTGGATCTGGACATTGTGATTTCCTCCTAATGAAAATAACTAAGTACACTGTTTCATAAATACTATTACTTATAAATAATACATCACCGAAATTACGAACTAGAGCACTTAGGTTCAGAGAGGAAAATATAACTTTTTTTGGGGTTATGCAAATGTTTTGAGCAAATCCTACTGCTAAGGCTCATCTTCTCATTATGCAATGGGATTCTATTTACCCCGGTAATCGGGATTGGGCTTCGGCAGCTTTGCCTGGAGGCTTTGGAGCCAGCGGTCCAAATGGTTTTGCAGCGGGCGGACTTTGTCCGATTTACGCTCCGACAACTGCAACTACTGGAAAAATAACCAGTTAATAGCTTAGAGAGGCACGAAATATCGCTTAGATGCGGTACTTTAGGGCCAAAATCGCGATTCTAAGTGAATTTCTCCCTGTGGACAGCCTGCGATACGAGCAGTGACGAGGCATTGAGGAATCCCCTCGAATTGGGTTATACTGCGACATAGGTCACAAGTGTCGGACCAGAACTAGAAGGAGGATCCCATGTTTAAAGTATCCATAAGACTTTTACTGATCGCTTTGCTGGCGATTCCATGTCTTGCCATCGCCCAGGAATCCGCGGAACCAGTTCTCCAGAAAGGGGATGTGGAACGCTTCATCAAAACCTTTCCGGTGTTCAAGGTGGAGCTCGAGAAACTGGGCATGAAGTATGAGGCGGAAGAGGGGGATTACACCGTTCCCGAAGCTGTCCAGGCCAGCGCCGAGTTCACAGCGCTTCTGAAAAAGCACGGCTGGGACGAGACTTTTTTTATGAAGATGGGGACCATTTTTATGGGTTACGTCTCGCTGGCGCATAAGAAGGAAATGGCGCAAATGGATCCCGAGATCGAAAAGGCGATCAAGGAAATCGAGTCCACCGCCGGGGTGTCGGAAGCCATGAAAAAACAGATGGTCGAACGCCTCAGGGCCACCCAGAAGATGATGGGCGGCCAGCAGGGCGCCATGCAGCAGAGTGTGCACGAGGCCGATCTTGAGCTGATCCGTCCCCAGATCCAGGAGCTGAAAAAACTCTTCGAAGACAAGGATTGATTCCCAGTAACTGAATACCCATATTATTAGGCTACCAAATTTCCATGAAGGCCCGGCCCTGACTGCTCACAGGATTCTTGTTATATTCTTTTGCCTACCCGTCTACTCTCAATGGGTGAAAGCTTATGGACGGGATTTTAGATCCTTTTTGAGTTAATTTCCTACAGTGTAGTAAAAAAAGCTTGACATCCCGGTTTATATATACTACGTTGTAGGAAAAACGAGGCGAACATGACCAAAAAATTCATCTCCCGATCAGAGGAATACATCCTGTTGGCCATCGTGCGGCTCCGCAAGGGTGCCTACGGCGTGGCCATCCGCAACCGGCTCAAGCAGGACACAGGGGAGACCTGGGCCTTCGGGGCCGTGCACGTCATGCTGAGCAGGCTCGAGAAAAAGGGGCTGCTGGAATCCTATCTGGCCGAGCCCACTCCCCAGCGAGGCGGCCGCAGCAAGCGGATCTACACCATGACCTCCCTGGGGCGGCAAACCATGGAGCAGATCAAGAAGGTCCAGGACAGGGTGTGGTCCGACATCTCGGAGTTCTCCACGGTGGAGTGAACATGACACCCGAAGACACCTACATTCGGCCGCCCCGGTTCTCGGAGTGGCTCCTCAAACGGATGTTTCCGGAAAAGGGCGTCTACACACTGGTCGGCGACGTGGCGGAGACTTTTCAGCACTTATATCTTGAAAAAGGGCGCCGCCCTGCCCGCCTCTGGTACAGGGTGCAGCTCGTCAAGGCCGTTCCCGCCTATGTAAAAGACTTTTTCTACTGGAGATTCACCATGCTCAGAAGCTACGCCAAACTTGCGTACAGGCACATGATAAGACAGAAGGGCTATTCCTTCATCAACATCGCCGGCCTGGCCATCGGTATGGTCTGCACCATCCTGATCCTGCTCTGGGTTCGGGACGAGTTGAGCTTCGATCGTTTTCACGCGCACAAGCAGGACATTTACCGCGTGACGTGTATCGGCACCGAAACCAGTTTTTTCGGATCTCCGGCCCCTTTCGCGCCGGCCATCATCGCCGAGATCCCGGAAGTCGAGGATGCTGTACGTATCATGAAGGCGCCGCGCTTTGTGTTCAAACGAGGCGAAAAAGCGTTCTACGAAGACAACGGGATATCCGCGGACCCCTCATTTTTTGACATGTTCTCCTTTGAGGTCCTGAAAGGCGACCCGAAATCTGCCTTTGCCTCCCCGTTCAACATCGCCCTGACCGAGAGCCTGGCACGTAAATATTTCGGTGATGAAGATCCCCTGGGAAAGTCCATCCAGCTGGAGGGCCAGAGAGACATCCGGGTGGCCGCGGTCATGGCGGATGTCCCCTCGAACTCCCATATCCGGTTCGATTATGTGCTCCCCCACAAGCTCATCGAAGTCTCCCGCCTGCGCGGATTGAGATGGGGGGATTTCAATTTCATGACCTACATTCGGACCTCTAAAACCAGGGACGAGGGCCTGTTGATCCAGAAGCTGAACGACGTCTCCGCAAAGCACGGCTGCCCTCAGATCGTGGATAAACAATTGACGTTCTCCATCCAATCTCTCGAGAAGATCTACCTCAATCCGCTCGGCAACTATGACATACCGCTCGGCAATAAACGTTATGTGTATCTGTTTTCCGTGATCGCGTTCTTCATCCTGTTTATCGCCTGCGTGAACTTCATCAACCTGTCCACGGCCCGATCGGAAAGACGGGCGCGGGAAGTCGGACTGCGCAAGGTGGTCGGCGCCGCCCGGATGCAGGTGGTCAAACAGTTTTTCGGTGAATCGCTCATCCTGGCCCTGCTGTCACTCGCCTTGGCGGTGGCGGCGGCCTGGCTGCTCATGCCGGTCTTCAACGAGCTGACTGGCAAGATCCTGTCGTTCGATATCCTGGATCCGGTCGTCCTTATGGGGCTCTTCGGGATCACCTTTCTGGCTGGCTCCCTGGCCGGCCTTTATCCAGCTCTGTATCTGTCCTCCTTCGAGCCGATCAATGTGTTGAGGCACAACCTCACTCTGCGGTCATGGTTCAAGGGACAATCGAACCGGCTTGTCCTCAAAGGATCTCTCCGCCGCATCCTGGTGGTCACCCAGTTTTCTCTTTCTATCATCCTGATTCTGGCGACCATGGTGGTTTACAAGCAGCTGAACTTCATGCGCGACAAAAGCTGGAACCATGGGGAGGATGTCATGATCCACATCCCTTTCAAGGACAACCTCCCGGCCAAATACGACCTGGTCAAGAACGAGCTTCTGCAGCATCCCGGCATCATGGCCGTGGCTGCCAAGGATGTGGTGCCCACTTCGCTGCGCAACAACACCATGGGTGTGGGCTGGGAAGGGAAGACCGAAGACCAATCCGGCATCCACATGGAAACCACTCGGGTGGGCTTCGACTATTTCCGGACCATGGACATGGAGATCGTGGAGGGCCGGGGCTTTTCCCGGGAATTTTCCGGAGACATCGGGAAGGCGTTCGTCTTGAATGAAGAAGCCGTTCGTGTGGCCGGGATCGAGGACCCGGTCGGTAAGCGATTCCGGCTCTATGGCAACATAGGTACCATTGTGGGAGTCGTTAAAAATACCTATTTTCATTCGCTCCGCACGGTGCTCAGGCCGCAAGTCTTCTACCTGTTTACAGCTCTCGCACGGCAGAGCTTCGGCGGGGTGACTCTCATCCGCGTTCAATCTCCCTCGAACCTGACGGCCCTGCAGGACACCATCGCGCACATCGAGAAGGCCTGGTTGAGTGTCAACTCCATCGCGCCCTTCGAGTATCATTTTCTGGATGAGACCATCGATGCCCAGTACAGGAATGAACAGCGTATGGGGCGCCTGTTCGGATATTTTGCCTTTCTGGCGGTATTTATCTCCTGCCTGGGCCTCGTGGGGCTGGCCTCTTTCATGGCGGAACGGCGGACCAAGGAGATCGGGATCCGAAAGACACTGGGTGCTTCGATCCAGGATATCGTGGTCATGCTGTCCAAGGATTTCACACTGTGGGTGCTGGCTGCCAACCTCATCGCCTGGCCCGTGGCATGGTTTGTCATGCACCGCTGGCTGCAGAACTTTGCCTACCGGACATCGATCCCCTGGTGGAGCTTTCCGGCTGCAGGGTCGATCGCCCTGGTGATCGCCTGGGTCACCGTGAGTCTGCAGACCTTCAAGGTAGCCCGCTCCAATCCAGTGGACTCCCTGCGTTACGAATGAGATTTTAATCCGTGCCCGCTCGCCTCCGGATGGCCTCTGTTTCAGCCCGCCCGGCTGTAGGGCAAAAGAGGATCATCTGGGAATGAGTTTCTTGCCCTCAGTGATTGACGCTGTTAGAGCGCTGTGATATTTTCTACGGAGTGACTCTGCGGCTTCTCGAAGCGATCCAAATCTTTCCAAAAAGGGGCAGCTCCCATGAAACTTAAACCAAACCTTGTGGCCTTCGTCCTGATGATTCTCTGGGCGGGCGGACTGACTTCCGCCCAGGAGGCAAAAAGTCCGCTGCTTGCGTCCTGGGAGCAGTATCTCGAGCATAAGAACAGCTCCGAGTTCAGGCTCGAGTGGATCTCGCTCGGCCCGGTCATGAATTCCGCCCGAGTGGAGGCGATCCAGTGTGACCCCGCCCGGCCCGGGACCTGGTACGTGGCCTTCGGATCCGGAAACCTCTGGAAGACCGTCAATCACGGGCTGACCTGGAAGCCCATCTTCGAAAACCAGCCGGCCCTGGGTATCGGCGATATCGCCCTGGCCCCCTCCGATCCCGACATCATCTGGCTGGGATCCGGGGAGAGCCTGAAAAAAGCCCGCAACTTCACCATGCCCGGTGTGGGGGTCTTCCGCTCCGACGACGGGGGCGAGACCTGGACCAACACCGGGCTACCTGACTCCTATCACATCGGGGAGATCGCCGTTCACCCCAAGGATCCCGATGTGGCCTTCGTGGCGGTCCAGGGGCATTTCTGGTCCACCAATCCCAACCGGGGCCTGTACCGGACCCTGGATGGCGGCCGGACCTGGGAACACGTCCTCTATGTCAGCGAGCGGGTGGGCGCCAACGATGTGGTGATCGCCCCCTCGGACCCGGATGTGGTGTATGTCTCCATGTGGGAGAACTACCCTGGGATATCAGGCCCCGAGAGCGGCGTGTACCGGAGCGACGACGGCGGCACGACATGGGCCCGCCTCAGGGGAGGACTGCCCGACGGCCCCAAGACCGGGCGGATTGGACTGGCCGTCTCCTGGAGCGATCCCGACAAGGTTTATGCCCTGGTGGACAACCTGAGCAAGGACAGGGAACTGGCGGCCGAGGTCTATAGGACCGTGGATGGGGGAAAGAGCTGGAAAAGGACGCACGCGGAGGAGCTGTACATCTTCCCGGGGATCGGCTGGTACTTCACGGACTGTTATGTGAATCCCCAGGACGACGATGAGCTCTTCGCCCTGGGCGTGCGCATGGCCCACAGCATGGACGGGGGAAAGACCTTCACGCTCGTGGGAGGCGATGTCATGCACCTCAACCCCAATCCGGCCGACCCGCTGCACCTGGACCACTGCGAGCTCTGGATCAACCCGCTGAATCCCGATCACCTGGCCCTGGGGAATGACGGCGGCTTGTATGTCAGCTACGACAAGGGCGGCTCCTGGCTTCACTACAACAACCTGCCGGCCGGTGAGTTCTATGACATCTCCGTGGACAATCAGGATCCCTATCTCGTGTACGGCGGCACCCAGGACGACTCCTCGGTGTACGGCCCGTCCCGGGAGTGGAAGCCCAAGTATCCGGACGGGTGGAAATACGTGTGGGTGGATGCCTGGGCGGGCGGCGACGGGTGCGTGACCATCCCCGACCCGGTCGACCCGAACACGGTGTATTCCTCGTCCCAGAACGGCGGGATATTCCGCAAAGACTTGCGGGCGGACCGCTCCCAACGCATAAGACCCCGGCTGCCCAAGGACCACCCGGGCGAGCTCAGGTATGCGTTTGTCGCCCCCTATTTCATCTCGCCCCACAACCGGCTCACCCTCTATCACGGCGGGAACTACATCTTCAAGAGCCTCAATCAGGGAGACACCTGGCACCTGATCAGCCTGGATCTCACCGAGTCGGCCCATGAGGGAAAGCGGACGGGGGCCATGGGAGCCATCGCGGAATCCCCCTTGAAACCCGGCCTCCTCTATGCCGGCACGGACAAGGGTGCCTTCTGGGTCACCCACAACGACGGCGTCCAGTGGGCCGAGTTTTCCGAGGGGCTGCCCGACCGCTACATACGCAGCATCTGCCCCTCCCGCTTCAGCGAGACGAGGGTCTATGCGGCGGTGCCCGGCATCAATGATGACGACCTCAGCAATTATCTTTTCGTATCCGAGGACCACGGCCGGCATTGGCGTTCGATCACCGGCAACCTGCCTGATGAGGTCGCCTATGTCATCCTGGAAGACCCCACCAACGAGGACATCCTGTACGCCGGGCTCTACAGGGGTGTGTACATATCCGTGGACCGCGGCCGCAGCTGGTCGCTGCTGGGCCCCGAAATGGCCGCCACCGCTATATCCGACCTGGTGATCCAGGAGCGGGAGATGGACCTGGTGGTGGGAACCCACGGGCGGGGGATCTATAAGATGAACCTCCGCCCCATCCAGCAGGCCTTCGATGAAGGAGAGCTGCGGGAGCCTTGTCTGTTCGATACGCCTATGGCCAGGCTGCCCTGGATCAACGACACCCACCGCGATCCTAATTACAGCACCATGGAGAAGGTGCCCATCACGTTTTTCCTCACTCACGGTGCTGATGTGACCATCTCTGTGAAGGACAAGAGGGGACGGAGTATCTGGGAGACGACTCACACCGGCCGCAAGGGATTCAACCAGATCCGGTGGGACCTGGTGCGGAAAAAAGTGGACAGCCCGCGCCCCTATTTCACCCAGTATTTTCAATTCGCGCAGCCCGGCGACTACACCATTCAGATCGTGGGAGAGGGAATCGATCTCCGGGGCGGCCTGAGGATCGTCGAGCGTACCGAACCCGGTTTTTAATAGCCTAGAAGGCACAGGAGTCGATCATGAAAAAATGCTGTATCCTATTCCTGATTCTTTTCATATCTGCCATGGCCATGCAGGCTGCCGGCCAGGCCACTTCCCCCCAAGAGCGCATGGAGTCCTGGGAGAATCATCAGAGGCTCAAGGCCGAGTCTCCCTTCAAGGACCTCAGGTGGCGGGCCGTGGGGCCCGAGCTTCAGGGCGGCCGCATCGAGGCCATCGCCTGCCACCCGGACCAGCCTTTCACCATCTACCTGGGGCCTGGGGCCGGCAACCTCTGGAAATCCATGAACAACGGCACGACCTGGGAGCCGATCTTCGAGAACGAATCGACCTTCGCCATCGGCTGTATCTCCATCGCACCCTCTGATCCGAACATCGTGTGGGTGGGGACCGGAGAGGTCCTGATGGCCCGGAGTTCCTATTCCGGGACCGGCATCTTTAAGTCCACTGACGGCGGCACGACCTGGCAAAACATGGGGCTTCACGACTCCCATCACATCCCCCGGATCGTGATCGATCCTGAGGACCCGGACGTGGCGTACGCGGCTGCGCTGGGGCATCTCTACGGTTTCAATGCAGAGCGGGGGCTGTTCAAGACCACGGACGGGGGAGAGACGTGGGAAAAGATCCTCTACATCTCGGACCGGGTCGGGATCGTCGAGGTGGTGATGGACCCCGAAGACAACAGGATCCTGTATGCCGCGGCCTGGGAAAGGGACCGGAAAGCCTGGAACCACACCGCCCGCGGCGAGGGGAGCGCTCTGTATAAGTCAACGGATGCGGGACGGACTTGGAGACGCTTGACCAAGGGGCTGCCGACCGGGAAGGAGGTAGGCCGGTTCGGACTGGCCGTCTCTCTCTCGGAGCCGGACACGGTGTACGCCCTGCTGGACAACCATGCCCTTCGCCCCGACGGGAAGAGGCGCATCGCCGGCGAGGTCTACCGGTCCGACGACAAGGGGGAATCCTGGCACAAGACCCATGAGGGATCGGTCCCGACAGCCATCGGCTATGATTTCTGCCTGATCCGGGTCTCGCCGGACGACCCGGAGGAGATCTACGTCCTGGGGAACAAGCTCGTCCGCTCGCGAGACGGCGGGAAGGCGTTCACGAACGTCAGCGAGACCGTCGTCCATGTGCTGTCCCACGACATCCGGGTCCTGCACCTGGACATGCACGACATGTGGATCGACCCTCGAGATCCAGACCGCCTCCTGCTGGGAACCGACGGCGGGCTCTATATGTCCCATGACCGGGGAGAGACGTGGCTGCATCTCAACAATCTACCCATCGGCGAGTTCTATGCCGTCACCGTGGATATGGCAGACCCCTACAACATCTACGGCGGGACCCAGGACAATGCCGCGCTGTTCGGTCCCTCCACTCACGATATCCAAGACAGGTTGACCGAGTATGGCGTTGAGGATCCCTGGACGCATGTCTATCTGGACCGCTGGGGCGGGGGCGACAGCTATTTCACCTGGCTCGACCCTACCGACCCGAACGTCATCTACTACGAGCACCAGTTCGGAGTGCTGCGCAGGAAGAACATGCGCACCGGAAAGACCGAGGATATCATGCCGCGGCCCGGGGAGGGCGAGCCTCCGCTCCGGCGCAACTGGATGACGCCCTTTTTTGTGTCCCATTATGACCCTTCCACCCTGTACTACGCCGCGCACAAAGTCTTCATATCATCCGACCGGGGACAAAGCTGGACCTGCATAAGCCCCGACCTCTCGACCGACCCGGGGCCGGACCAGCAGGGCAACGTCCCTTACGGCACCATCACCTCCCTCTCCGAATCTGTCCTGCAGCAGGGACTGCTGTATGCGGGGACGGATGACGGGAGTGTACAGGTCACGAAGGACGACGGAAAAACCTGGACACTGGTCCGGGCGGGGCTGCCCGACAAGTGGGTGAGCCGTGTGGTGGCGTCCCGTTTTGACAGGGCCGCGGTCTACGTGTCTTTGACCGGGTATCGCGAAGATGATTTTTCCGCCTATCTTTTCATGTCACGCGATTTTGGGCAGACCTGGACCTCCATTTCGGGCAGCCTGCCCGCCGAATCCATAAACGTCATCCGGGAGGATACTGTCTCCCCTGACATCCTGTATGTGGGCACCGACCTGGGCGTGTATGTGTCCCTGGACCAGGGCGTGTCCTGGCATTCCCTGTGCAATCACCTCCCGACCACCCCGGTGCATGACCTGGTGGTCCATCCCCGGGAAAGCGAGGTCGTGATCGGCACCCACGGCCGCAGCTGCTTTGTGCTGGATACCGCACCCATTCGAGCCCACCTGAAGCGCTGACCTGGGGCCGGAGTCGTCTGGCTCTTGAAATGGCATGATCTCGTTTACAACCCGTATGAAACGTGTTAGATTTCTGCCCTTAGGAAAAGTCTATTGAAGATCCTGAAGTCCAAATCCCTGTTCATCACGGCAGTTCTATTCCTGTTTCCCCTACTTCTCCTGGGTCAGTGGCGATCGAGAGACTTGACGGCCCTGCTTATCGAGGTCCCGATCGAGATCGACGGACTGCTTTCGGAAGAGATCTGGTCGCAGGCGCCCGAGGCCGGGGACTTCATCCAGTTCCAGCCGAACCGAGGCGCACCGGGGACCGAGAAAACCCTGGTCCGGGTCCTGTATGATGGCGATAACATCTATTTTGGCTTCCGCTGCTACGATGCGGAGCCCGGGAGGATCGCCGCCAGCATCACCAAGAGGGATTCGGACCTGGGATCGGACGATGCCGTATATGTCGCGCTGGATACGTTTCTGGATCGCCAAAGCGCCTACCTCCTCGGCACCAACCTCCTCGGCACGCAGTTCGACGGCCGCATCACCGACAACGGCCGCACCACCGACCCCACCTGGGACGCGGTCTGGAAGTCGGCCGCCCAGAAGACGGATTACGGGTGGAGCGCCGAGATCGCCGTCCCCTTCAAGAGCATCAAGTACACGCCGGGGGAGGGGAAGACCTGGGGCTTCAGCATGGGGCGGTTCATACCCCGCAAGCTGGAATACAGTTTCTGGACCGGCCCGCTCGAGTCTTACACCCGGGTCTCTCAGTTCGGGGAACTGCACGGCCTCGATCTGCAGAAGGCCGCCCAGCGCGGCCAGATCATCCCGTACATCGTCTCCCAGACCGAGGTCGATAAGGGCACGGATATGCGCGTCGGCTTGGATGCCCGCTATGCCTTCACCCCGCAGATCTCCGGCAACCTGACCCTGAACCCGGATTTCGCCATGGTGGAGGCGGATCAGGAGGTGATCAACCTCACTCGGTTCGAGACCTATCTCCCAGAAAAGCGCAACTTTTTCCTAGAGGGGGCGGAGATTTACCAGCAGAGGATCCGCCTGTTCTACTCGCGCCGGATCGGGGATATCTACGGCGGGGCCAAGGCCCACGGAAAGTCAGGGGGATACGAATTCCAGGCTATGACGGTCCAGACCAAGCCGGATGAGACACGGGACGAGAGCTCGGCCAATTTCAGCATCTTCAGGGCGAAAAAGGCGGTGATGCGGGGCTCCACCGTGGGATTCCTGCTGGCCAACAAGCACATCGATGGAAAGAACAAGGGTACTGTGGGTTTCGACACGGCCCTGTACTTCACCGACACATTCCGATTCACAGGACAACTGGCTGCCAGTTACGGGGATTACAGCGGCAGCAACCTCGCGTTCTTCCTGCGTCCCAGTTATGATTCCGCCACCTTCCACATCCACCTGCGTTACACACAGCTGGGTGAGTACTTTGCGGACAATGCCAACGAGGTGGGCTTTGTCCGTGATGACAATCGCCGGGAGCTGGACTCGTCCATCAGCAAGACCTGGTGGATGCGCCGCACCATGTTCAACAACATCGAATATGATTCCAACTACAATATCTATTGGGGTCTGGACGGGACTCTGCGCAGCTGGAAGATCGACCAGGGATTGGATTTCGAATTAAGGAACAAATTCTCCCTGGAGCTGGGCCACCATCAGGAATACAAGCTGTACGAGAAGGATTTCCGCAATCACAAGACGGACATCGAGCTCGGCTACAACACCCGCGAATGGCAGAACGCCAGCATCAGCTACAGCTTCGGGCACAATTTCGACCTGGATTTTCACCTGATTGGGGGGAACGTCAATTACATGATCCTGAGCGGGCTCTCCGTCGAATACGAGCTCTCCCGCTTGATATACGAGCCCGATCCGGAGAGGGAGAGCACCTGGATCCACGCCCTCCGTGCCACCAATTATTTCACTCCAGATCTTTATGTCAAACTCTTCTACCAGGTGCACACCGCCATCGACAAGCACAACATCCAGGTCCTGTTTGTCTACCGCTTCCAGCCGCCCTTCGGCACGTTCCAGCTGGCCTACCAGAAAGGAACGGCGGAATTCGGCGAGAAGGGAGACCAGGGGAACACCTTTTTTGTCAAGTTCGCCTACATGTTCTAGGGGGAGGGAATGAGACACGAATCGCATCGGGTGAGGGGCAGGATCAAGAGCATGAACCGCCGCGAGTTCATCTCAACCTGTGCGGCCTGCACGACCTGCCTGGCGGCGGGTCCTCTTTTGACCAGTTGCTCCGGGAAGCCGGCTAAGGGCGCAAACAGGCTGCGGATACGCACCATCTACTCACTGCATGCCGTCAAACAGCCTGGGCCCGACTGGCCCAACGTCGGTTTCGATTTTGGCCCGGTCATGCAGCGGATCGACACCGAGCTGGCCGATCGGTGTCCAGAGTTCGAGTTTATCTCGACCATGGCCACCGGGCCGGAAGAGGCAGAAAAGATCCTCGCTGAGGATGAGGCGGCTTCCATCGATGGATATCTGGTGTTTCAGATGAACTGCTGGAACCGCGTCGTGCAGACCATGGCAGCCTCGGGAAAGCCGGTCCTATATGCCGACTTCAAATACGCCGGGAGCGGCGGATTTCTGGTCTACACGGCGGGATTCTTAAGGAATGAGGCGTCCAACCTGGGCTTCGTGTCCTCGTCCAACCTGGAGGACCTGGTCGCGGCGGTCAAGTGTTTCGGCGGCGTGGCCGAGGGTGGCTCGGCGGCCGATTTCGCGGCCGCGACGGCACGCGTGCGCATAGCGCGGACACCGAAGCCCGGAAACCTCACGTGCAGGCCGGACGTACTCCAGACGCTTTCCCCGGATGAATGCCTACGCCGCATGCGGGAATCCCGGATACTGGCGGTCCGCGACCAGAACGCGGGGCCGGCGGATCCCATCATGGGCATTCCCATGGAATGGGTATCGTTCGCGGAGATCAATGACGCCTGGAAGTCCGCGGACAGGGACGAAGCCCGCGCCATCGCCGATCGCTGGCAGGAATCGGCCATCGAGGTCATCGACGTTTCGCGGGGCACGCTTGAGACCTCGGCCGCCATGTACCTGGGCATGAAGGCCGTCCTCAAGAAGCATGCGGCCAATGCCGTCACCATCAACTGCCTGGGCGGGTTCTACGGCGGGCACATCAATGCCTATCCCTGCTTGGGCTTCCACGAGCTGAACAACGAAGGGCTGGTGGGGGCCTGTGAGTGTGACGTGCGTTCCACCGCGACCATGACGGCGTTCACGGCCATGACGCAGGGCCGCCCCGGCTTAATCTCTGACCCGGTGATCGACACGGCCAACCGCCAGATCATCTATGCCCACTGCGTGGCCTCGAACAGGGTGTTCGGCCCCCAGGGGGCATCCAACCCCTTCTACATCATGACCCACTCCGAGGACCGGCAGGGCGCATCCGTGCGTTCGATCCTTCCGAAGGATTATATGACTACGACCCTCGAGATCCTGCCGGAGCGCCGGGAGATCCTCTTCCATCAGGCCAAGGCGGTCGGAAACGATCCCGATGACCGCGCCTGCCGGACCAAGCTCTGTGCCGAACCCGTGGGGGATATGGAGAGACTCTTCACCATGTGGGACCGGTGGGGCTGGCACAGGGTAACCTTCTTCGGCGACCTCAAGGAGCCGGCCTATGGCTTGGCCGATGCCCTGGGCTGGAGTGTGGTCGAGGAGGCGTGACCTCTCCTGTCACTCGTAGCGGAGAGACCTGACGGGATTGCTGAAAGCTGTCTTTACTTCGTAGACTCACTCAAAGCGATTCTGAGGTCTTTCGGAAGCAGGTAGTGATAGGCCAGCAGCCGGCCGTTGCGGACGATGCTGAAAACGCCGTAGGGAGAGGGCGCCTTTTCCCTGACGTCCTTACAGCTCGTGAGCTCTACGACCCGGCTTTTGAATCCGAGCTCGCGGGCGGTTTCCAGAACCGTATCGGCGGCATCGGGGATATACGGGCACTGCGGCGAGCGGATCACCGTCAGGCCATCGCCGAATCGGCGCGCCTTGGCCTCCCAATCCCCTGTAAAAGAGGGGGGATCCGCCTTGCCGAACCTCTTCACCATAAGGTTGAAAGGAGGCTCCTCGGCCACGGATTCGAAGCCGTGCTTGAGCAGGACCTTTTTACCCACCAGCCAGACCCGTTCGCTGGTGAGCATGGCCACACCTTTTTTGCCGGCGGCTTCGGCATCCTTTATGCATTCATCCAGCAGGACTCCGGCGAATCCCTTCTTCTTACTTCTCCCCACCACCCACAGGCAGTGGATGAACATGTAGCCTTGAGCGTTGACCGACCGCCAGGCATACTCACCGGGGAGGTATTCGATGAATCCCCGCTCGGGCAGCTCCAGCATCTTGATGCGCATCCCTTCGCTGAACCGGGCCTTCAGCCATTCGAGCTTCTGCCGATAACCCTCGGTTTTCCGTTTGCTCATGTAGCAGAAGAAGCCGGTCTGCTCCACGCTGCCGGCATTGATATCGATGATGTTTGGATTCGGCATGCCTTCCGTTCCTACATGAAATATTTGTTCTGGTGGTAGACCACATCCCCGAACTCCCGCATGAAGCGCATCTCTTCTTCGGAGAGGGGACCCTTTTCCAGCGCGGAAATGTTTTCCTCGAGCTGTTTCCGGTTGCTGGGAGCCGTGAGGCAGACATGCACGTGCGGGTTCGACAGCACGAAGCGGTAGCACAGGCCGGCGTCCGGGACCGGCCTTTCCTCGGGCCAGCCCTTCTTCGGCCGTCTGGTCAGGTAGCGCCAACGTGTGGCCGTGTAGCTGACGATGCCGGGATCATGGGAGGCGAGGAAGGGAAAGATGTCCTGCTCGGCGCCCCGGTGGGCGGCGTTGTAGCGGATCATGAGCGTGTCTAGCGCCCCTTCCGATGCCAGCGTTCCTGCAAAACTGCGGTCGTGGGAAGAGATGCCGGCAAACCCGACCTTTCCCTCTTCCTTGAGCCGGCACAGCTCTTCCAGCGTCTTTTGGGGGAAGTGTTTGGGCTTGGTGACGCCCAGGAACAGGAAGATGTCGATATAATCGGTGCCGAGCTGCCGCAGCCGCTTTTCGAGGGTCCTGCGCAGGTTGGGGTGCCCGGCCAGCAGGTTGTAGGCCCCTGTGGCGACCACGTACTTTTCCCGGTCCCGGTTGAGGACATCCCGCATGACGGCCAGCATCTGCTTGTCGATGCCGAAACAGAAGAAAAAATTCAGGCCGCTGTCGATCGC
>SDBS01000950.1_pt1 | contig 29146 bp, 35 predicted proteins | sample 2277091 | NCBI WGS metagenome assembly SDBS01 (sample SAMN10404972, study PRJNA504765) | marine sediment metagenome | isolation source: marine sediment core GS10_PC15, 163 cmbsf | place: Arctic Ocean: Southern Knipovich Ridge | collected 2010
CACAATGACAAAGACGATACAGATTGAGGATGAACGTCATGCTAAACTAAAGCAAGAAGCCTTGATCAAACAAAAAACGTTACAAGTATTGGTAGAGGAGAAACTAAAGAATACGCCTATCAATACCACAATGTTTGAGGAAGCACCATTACAGGAGTATAGATAATGAAGAATTTAGCATGCCTATTAGGCTTTCATCATTTAGTTTCACAACAAAGCTATAGACGTTCTAATGAAAAACAAACCTATTATCATATTTGCGTTAAATGTGGGAATACATATGACTTGGGGATCAGTTTGATAAATGCCTAATCACACATTTGATTACAGACTAGAACAGGTAGAGCAAGCCCTCACATCTGATAATGCACAAACAAGACTAGAAGCACAAAACGTATGGGAATGGGTACAAAAATACAGGCCTAACGTGGGAGGGGATGCCCGAAACTTTAATCTCATACCATTCTGGAAAGAGTTCTATCTAGACCCACACAAACGTAAAGGTGCATTATGTGGGAGACAAGTATACAAATCTACTGCAGCAACTGATTTACTAGGTGAAACTGTTACTAGCGGACCATTTAGGGCAGCAGGGTATATCACTCATGATCCTGATGCATTAGAAGCATTTAGTGTGGAACGACTCAGAGAGGGCACATTCTTGGCTAATCCTAGTCTAGCACCATTCTTACCTCATGGCAGGGCAAATGTAAAAACTGTAAAACTAACTAACCATTCTAGGGTATATCTCAGGCACTCTCAGAATAATTACGCAAAAGTTGAAGGATTAACACTATACAGAGTAATTTTTGATGAGATACAAAAACAAGACCTAACTAAACGTAGAGTAGCATTTCACACTATCCGAGCTCACAAGGGAGAATCAATCATGTTTGGGATTGGAGGTGAGGAGGGATCATCATGGCATGACTTACTAATGACTGAAGCTGACATATACGACTGGAAGTATGATGATAAAACCTCATACGAGGATAAAGTAACAGGCAAGAAATGGAGAGGCCAAGGATGGAGACATAATTTATCATTTAATGACTATGGAAAAATTACAAACACACCAAAAGAACTAGAAAAAATACTAGCAGGCCAATTAAAAAAGGTACATTCAGCAAATTCAGGTGTATCTACATACAAAATATATCATTTCCCCCAAGAGATATTCCCTGAAATTCCATTAACCATATCTGACTGTAAAAAATATCAAATGGAAATACAGGATTCAGTAGAGTATCAAATGTTACACGAATCAGATGATTTGTATCAAGCTCATTGTAAAGGATGGTTTTACGCATCACGTGGTAGACCACTAACATTAGAAATGATTAGACGATGCTACGATGATACACAAGGATTTCTCACACCAATGGAAATATCAAAACTCAAAGAAAAACATGGTAATTCACTACACATCACAGCAGGGATAGACTGGGGGTCAAACAAATCAGGCAAATCATATACCGTGTTTACTATACTACTATGTTACAGAAAAACCCAATACACACCAGCACACTTTCAAATAGCGTATCAAAAGAAATTCCTCATAGAAAGATCAGATGCAGAAGAAGCTAATGATCTAATCCCACTAATCAAGAAATATCACGTAGAAAATACTGCATGTGATTTGGGATTTGGTAAATCAGGTGTTAGAATACTACAAGATGCATTGGGTCATAGTAGAGTTAAGGGCGTATTCACATTGGGTAATTTACTGGAGGAAACCCACACCTTCCAAATGGATGCTGAATTAGACGAAAAGAAGTTTGGTATTACTAATCCGTATCTTAAAGTACACAAGACAGAGAGAGTGGATCATCTGGTTGGTATCATAAAATCCTCAATTGCAGACATTACAGACCCAACAAACAAAAGAAAAGCACAACCAAAGCTTGTAATCCCATATGAGAATCCATTAGATATTGATTCATTGGAACAAGGCCTACTCAAAATAAAACGTGCTGATTTGGAACAAGATACACTAGGTGCAAAAGAGGAGGGTGATAAACGACAGCACGCAGAGAAACTATACGAGCATTACTGGGATGAGGTATCAGCATTAATCCACGCATTTATCGCATATGAGAATTATGATCCATCGGCATTCATGCCTAAGATTATTAAGTATAAGCACTAACTTACCATAAATCTTATTAAGATTGTAGTGTATTCTTAATAACATAGTGATGTGTCTAGGGTATCGAAATGGTACGACTTGTCGGAAGGTAGTCAGAACTACACGCCACAAGAAATCATGGGATCAATACCAGTTATGTTCCAATTGTGCTAAAAATGATGCAACTATATCATATCGAGATAAATGCTTAATTATACATTAATTTTATAATATATCATAATGGAAGAGAAATCAGAATTGATACGTGAAATTTACGCCGTATTGAAGGGTACTCAAGGTAATACCTTTGAAACGACTCTTCATAAAGCTGCGGAAAAAGCTCTTTTGAAATTACTTGAATAATTCACAAGTTAAAATGCATATAATTTATGAAACCACTTTAATTTCATGAAAAGGTGGCCTACTAAATTTTTCGCAGCACCAACAAAGAAAACTACTAGAGCAATACGAAAAAAGATAGGCCAGTTTATCATGCCTCCAAGCTACACGCCAAAGAGTACAAATAATTATAATAATAACAACTCATTATCACTAAACTCACTAAAATACCAGATGAACACACCAATTAGTGAAATATCTCCTGGTTTGTCTCAACCTGTTTATGGTCCAGAAATATCAACAGTTGGTGCATATAGTAGAGAAGGTTACACAAGTAGAACATTTGATTCTCCATCCATACCATTCACCACACAAGCAGTAGCATTACAAATTGATGAGGATGTACAGCTAGCTATCAATTCTTTGGCCTCTCAAGTTACAGGAGGGGAACACTACATCAATACAGTTTCAGAAGAAATTACAGATTATTTAGAGAGGTTTACCAGTGACATGTCATTTGATATTTTTGATACAGAACTAATCAAAGAGTTATTATGGTATGGAAATAGTATTTGGAAACCTAGAATGGGAATTACCAATATAAGATCCTTTGATGATTTAATGCATATTCCAATTTCTTCATTTGTGAGAGTTTGGTGGGATAGGTCTCGTCAACCTTACAAATACGAATTTAGAGGATCAGAATATCAGGGCTATCATAATCCAGGTGAGATAATTCACTTTAACTGGAACCCTGTTAATGCTAGTGTATTTGGTACAGGCTTTGGTGTATCTGCAACATCCCCCAGAGTCTTTGAGATGGTGATTAATGGAGATGATACCCAAACAGTTACACTACCATCAATGCTTGATAGAAAATATGCTATACAATTCATTATGCAAATGGCATCTCAACGTTACGTTACAAGAAATGTGTATGTAGCTCCTGGCTCCTCAGAAGATGAAAGAGCTCAACTACAATCATTTGTGGAACAGCTACAAGTAGGACAGGATTTAGTTGCAGGAACACAACTAAACATCCAAGAACTCGGAACAAACACCCGAACATTCAATCCAACTGAATTCATTGAAACTGTCTCCTCCCCAATAATGAAGGCACTAAATGATTTCTCAGGTAAACAAGGTTCAGAATCATCTCATCAATACGCCAATGCAGAATCAGCACAAGAAGAGAAAGAATCTGGGTTATCAGCATTTACTATAGCTGTTAAAACCCAGCTAGCAAAGAAATTATTTGAGCCATGGTATGAAGCAAACCCATATGAGGGGATGGATTACCTAGCTGGTTTAATCCCTATGGAGTGGTATGACATTAAATTTGATCTCAACTTTGGTACAATGGAAAAGAAGGATGTACCAGTTGAGGAACTAATCAAATTAATAGATTCATACCAACAGAATCCTATTCTAATGCAGAACATAAAGCCACTAATTGACATGTACAAGATGGCAGGCGTTCCAATTAATGAGGATACAGAGGAGGAGATAGACATGATGTATAATGATCCAATGGGACAGATGGCACTAGATGGAGTAGAGCAACCAGAGGAAGAACCAGAAGAAGAAGAACAACTACCACAAAATGATATGGGTGGTGGTGAGGTGTATCCTGATTTTGATAATAATACAATGGGCAGTCCACCAATGGATGATAGTATTTATGATGATATGATGATTGATGTGAGAGGGGATGGTACTATGATACCATCAGACTATGAGCAGTCTAATACATCTCAAGACTTTGAGTATGGAAGGGATTATGAATAATAATGAAAATTAAAATCTTTACATCTATAGGAATTATAGAGTATAACCTACAAGACAGTAATATCAAAAAATATAAAATTAATCAATATTGTAATGAGATAATGGAGGGTAATAGATAGGAATGCCTGAAAAACTAGAACGCTGTGTATCTGATTTAAAATCTCAAGGAAAGTCAGATGATTCAGCTTGGGCTATATGCGTTGATAGTACAGGTGAGAAACCCCACTCAGAAAGTATAGAGGAAACTGTAATGAGACAAGTATTAGATGCAAGTATGGAGGACTGTAAATGTCAGAAGAACAAGAAGAAAAAACCTTACTAATCCTACAAAAGAATACTCCAGAAAAACTAATGGAGTTAAGGTATAACGAATTACAAAGAAGAGGAATAGCAGAACCAGAACTAACTAGAGCAGTCCAAGCAGAGTTTGTTAATTATCCTACACCAACTGCAGAACCTTGGCCTGGACCTGTAACTGGTGTAGATCTAGCTGGGAATATCAATCTTGATTTAATTCCTGCATCAAAATCTCCTCCAGTGATACAACCAAACACTGACAAAACAGAACCATTTCCTACACCTAACGTATCACCATATGGTATCGGTACAACTGGTACGCCATACCCATCATTTGCTACACCAAATCCTAATGCAACAACTAGACCAATAGGATCATCAGCATCTGATGTGTTATCTATAACTAATTTTCCTGCAGAGCCATCAAATAATTGGAGTGCAACAGCTTCTAAACTAAACTCAGAACCATCAATGGAGGGCGAAGAAGGATTTAACGTAACAAAGTCAATCCCTGAGTGGCGTTACCCTATTGAGGATTCACAAATAAATTTTTCAGGAATAGAGATACCACCAATAACTATAGAGCCATCAGGACAATTCAATGAGGCAATCACAAAAGACAAAAAGAAAATAGAAAAGGCACGGTGGTTTAAAAAATTATTAGCATTACTAGGATTGATAGGATTCTCCATGTCTCAATCACAAATTAAGAGTTATCTTAAAAATCAGGGCGTACCAAAAGAAGAACTAGAAAAAATACCTGTTACACCACAAGCACAAAAGAAATTTGTTGCCTCAAAAATTGCAGATGCATATGTGGAAAAAGCGCCTGATGATGATGATGATGATCCTAAAAAAAGAGATTTCTATTTCACACATAACATTCCTAAAGTAATGGCAGAGTTTGTATTATCTCCATCACACAAAGGAAAAGATGTTTGTGATGATTATGTAGGTGAAACATTCAATCTTATGGATACACACAACAGACCAATACTACCAAGTGAAGGGAAGGGATACACAAATTTGGTTCATCCTCACTGTCATTGCTTATGGAGAATAACAAAAGAAAAAACTTTAGACTCACTAAACAGAAAGCAACAGTCAGAATTTGGTAAGATAGAATCTCACATAGAAAAGGCTGCTAAAGACCACACCTTACACACTGTAAAGCCTGATGGGGATTTATCCTCACGAACCAGAGGAACAAACCCAATAATTCAAGAGGCCATCGGTAAAATTAGACATCAAGTCAAATGGTTATCTGATGATTATTTAACAAAGGCAAAAGAAACTGCCAAAGAGAATAATGGAGTATTATACCTCATTAGGGCAGCAACTGAATCTATTACAGATCACAGGGGTGAAGGGGAACAGTATAGACGAAAACTAAGCGGTAAGGAACTAAACTCTATGGCACGAACAGCTACTGGCAAAAACATGGACATTAACCATAATAAGGATTGGATGACAGGTGGATTTATTCCAGATTCTGAATATGATGAGAACAGAAAAGAAATTCAAATGTTAGTAATTGAGACAGATGACCAGATTAACAATTACATCAATGATGGCTCTATATCAGCAGTATCAATTAATGGTGGCAATCCTCGTACTCAAAGTGTTGAACCCTGCAACGAGAACTGTAAGGGAAATAATTGTGAGATGTGTAATACTCCGCATGGTGTGATATTGGGGGAACTAGATGATATTGCAATGACTTGGGTAGTAACTAATCCTAGTGGGATTATGTGGAGAGGTGAGCATATAGCATCAGCCACTCCAGGGATTAAATCAACAATAATTGAGATACTCTAAAAAAAATACATATAATTATTCTATTATACTTTATTCCATGAGTATTCAAGTATTCACATCACACGCACTAATAGCTACTACTGCAGCCTGTATAGCTAGTTTAGTGACTACATATCTGGGAAGTTAATCCCTCTTTTTTATCATAAAGTTAAAGGGAAAATTCTAGATTAACCAGTCTAGTATAACTAATCCGTTATGATTAAATAACTAAATTTCATTTTTTGCTGTAATGATTACAAAAACGACAAAAGTTTTGTTATTTGCTGCCTTGATTGCTGCAATGATTCTACCATTCTCAGGAATGTTAATGGCAGAAGCTGCACCAAATGAGAACGCAAGTGATAAAGCAAAAGATATAGACCGATCTACTAGAGAAGCACCAGAACCACATAGACCTGGAGATGTTAGCATTCCTATACAGACTGATCCAAATGAGGTAAAAGACATTCCAGGTCCAGAATATCCAAAAAGAAGTGAAGGTGCCATGGCTATGGCTCATAGAGGAACTTCAATTCAAGCTGGAAGTGGACATGAAGCATTTGGAACTGATCTGGATGTAAATCCAACAAATCTTAGTGGTGTATATGCAAAAATGGAAGTACATACAGGTCTAAACGTAAAAGCTGATACCTTTCTTTTTGCACCAACAATGAAAGGGCCAGGTAATTCTCCATTGGAAATTACAACTGCCTATGATAATGTAGGTGGAAGTAACGAGAAACAACGTGTAGTATTGTATAACTTCAATGATGATGAATACGATTGGACCAATGCTAAAGTAATCAATCAAGACTTTCTTGATGATTATACTGTAACATCAGATGGTAATGATTACTACTATGGACAAATATGGTATGATGCTCTTGGTCAAGAATGGAAAGCCGAAATCTACAATTATGATACAAGTAGTTGGGAAGAAATTGGTACTGATCCAGATGATTATTCCACAATTGCAGAAGGATGGGTAGCATGGGAAGAACATGATATGGATGGTTGGTTTAATGTAAACTGTCCTACTACACTTCCACAAATTGATGCAGAATACATCAAAGTCTATACAGGTAGTGCTTGGCCATCAGCAACTAGCACTTATGCTAGTGTAATGGACACTGGAAGTATTTGTGGCGTTACTGGTGCAAGCTTCAACACAAACTATAGTGATTGGGAAGTAGATGATTAATCATCTTTCCTTTTTTTCTTTTTTTAATCATATCTGTAAAACTGCCTGATTAATCAACTTATTTTTGTCAATTAGTTTATAGTGAATTATTTTTTAGATAGGTTATGTCTGAAAAGCCAAATGAATGTGAAGAAATAGATCATATATGGATGGAACTTGCAAATTTTACCCCTCTGCCATTAGTATTGAGAACTAAGGAAGGTGGTATTTCCACCTCTAATCAAACACTAAAAGTTCAAATCTGGATGTGTGAATCTTGTAAAGTATTGAGATATTTTTCAAATTCATAAAAATACATATAATCAAACACTCACTTGAAATAATCATAATGAATGGTTTAATTAAAAGCCTAAAAGAGGCAAAAACCTTAGCAGATGCAGATCCAATTCTAAAACAATTGAGAGCAAATCCAACTCAAATTAAACTTGTAGAGGCATCAATCTTACAAAGAATGAACCCAAACCCTGCAAGCTATGAATATGGAGTATCTATGCTAAACACTGTAATTCGTGAATTAGATCCTGAAGAGGAACCAGCATCACCAGAAGCACCTGGATTAAAAAGAAAAGATGACCACTTTGTAAAAGAAGAGGAACTTGATAATCATAATCCTGAAGATCATAACAAAGGCTCTGAGCAATCTACTGAAAATACTGAACCATACTCTGGTGAAGGTAAAAAGGATGGTGTCGAGGATATGACAAACGCACCTGATACTGAAAATCAAATGAAGGAAGAAGAAGAAGCACCATTCCCAAAGAATTTGCATGAGATGGGTGGATTACATCCAGACATTGCAAAAGGTATGGGCATGAAAATGCCTCAAATGCCGCCAATGGGTGCAGGCGACCAAATGAAGCAAACTAGATACACAATCCAGCAATACCATGAGACAGTAGTAAAACCACTCTTGGCACATTCTAAAAAACAGGATATGGCAATCAAGAAACTCTCACAAAAAATTAGAGAGACTGAGGCCAGAGCAGGAACATACACACTTGACATGGATGTTGTAAAATCTAATGCTCCAGCAAGAGTACGAGAGACAACTAATAGTATTCCAAATAATATTTCTAGTCCTCAAGAGGTAATTGCTTACACACAGCAAAGAAACAAGAATTTTGATCTAAACCGAGCACGAAGTGAAATTACACAAGCAAATGATGAAATGTCAAACTAATTGACAAATCTCTTTATTTTTATTGTAAAATGCATATAATCAAATTAAATATTTTATATTCGTGGCAAATACTAATCGATATGAAGGACTTGCCAGAGGCCCAATAGATCACAAATCAAGTTCTGTAATTAACCTAGTCTCAAATGGATCCATAGATATGGGGTCACTAGTTCTTTGTTTCACTTCACTTTTATCTGATGAAACTCTTCCCAGAGTAATAGAAGGAAATACACTAGGGAGTCTTTTAGTTTATGGTATAGCTGTTGGTGGTGATGCTGATGGAATTTATGGTGATGGTAGCACATCAACAGATGATTTAACAAGAGCTACCAATGCTGCAGGGCAAGGAGTAGTTGTGGTAACTCAGGGAAGATGTCTTGCAAAAGTTAATGGTGCAGCAAATGGTACGGTCTTCATAGGAGATGCACTTTCAGCATCTTCAGTAGATGGTCAATTACACAAAGCTGCTGCAGGTGCTGATGTCATTGCATATGCACTTAATGATGTAGCAAATACTGATACAGATATGATTGCAGTAGATGTTAAAAGAACTGGAATCTTCTAAATCACATTTTAAATGTTATTAAAATTAGAGTCATTTCTTAATAAATGCATATAATCAAATCTAATATACATCATTTATGGCAAATACTAATCGATTTCAAGGATTAGCACGTGGTCCAATAGACCACAAATCCAGTTCGGTTATCAATCAAGTTGCAAATGGATCCATTGATATGGGTTCTGTTGTTGTCACTGTTGCTTCAATTCAATCTAGTGAGACTTTACCCCGTGTAGAGCAAATAGGTTCACTTCAAGGCTCAAACAGAGTTTATGGTGTAGCTGTTGGCGGTGACATAGACGGAATTTATGGCGATGGTTCATCTAGTAATACAGATGCAACAAGAGCTACCAATGCAGCAGGTCAAGGAGTTGTTATAGTTACGCAAGGAAGATGTCTTGCCAGAGTTTCTGGCGGGGGTGTATCAACTGTAGCTATAGGAGATCCTCTTACCATGTCTGGAACACAAGGCGTCTTAGAACATGCAGGAGTTTCCGATGTTGTAATAGCATATGCATTAAACATTGTTGGTGCTAGTGATATAGATATGATTGCAATAGATATTCAAAGAGAGGGCGTATTCTAAAATGTCTAAAACTAAAGTAAATAGACAATCAATTTTGGCAATGCCTGAATTTGCTCACATTAAAGAAACACTACATGCAACAGCATCAGCTCGTGGAACCAATGACATATGGCAGCCAATTAGAGAAACACCACTTTCGGTATTTTATGCCAAAGGTGATCATGCATTTGAGAATGAAACACCAAATCCAAATCTAGATAGAATCTGGTTTGATAGGTATAATCTCAGAATGGGTGAAATGGCCAAAGGAAATATGAGAATAGGTGGACAGCAACTACAAGAAACTGTTTCTGTTCCAAATAGTTTATCTGCACTAAAAATTGCAGATGAAATACTAGAAGGAGCTGAGCCATATTCTGACTGGAAACAGTATTCTCGTGTAATTGATATGACAACTCCAAAGGTTAACGTACCAATTACAAAGTATACTGATACAGTAGGTGGTTCACCAAGTGACCAGAAAGGAATTATCATTTACAAGGAAGGCGGTACAGGATCTCCACCAGCCATAGGCGGTAAGGTAGAAACTGTAGAGCTAGACTGTAGTGGTACAAACAATTCCTATAGAGGTACATTGTCAGTAGAGAGAAACGATGTCAAGGACAATAACTTTTTGGCAGTAGAGCAGTCACTAAAGAACGCAGGTAATGAATTCTACTTTATGGTAGGAGAAGACCTAATTTCTACACAAGTGACAGCAGCAACAAATACTGCAACAAAGGCAGCCTTAGATAGTGCAACTCCATCAAATTCTGAACTAGAAGCATTGATCGAAGTAATTCGTTCAAGATTTCCAGGTACGCAAAGAAATAGAGCAGATACAATGTTCATCAATCCTAGCGATGCAGCACTAGCTGTTAAAAACGCAGGAACAGACGGTGAATATGCATTTATCAGCAGATTCTTGCTTGGTCCAACAGATGCAACAGACGTTGTAAATAACAGCGGATTAGCAATGGCATTAGGACTCAGAAACGTATGGGAAACACCACAAATCACAGCAGGAAATGTTCTGATTACAAAAAGAGACATATCCCAAGTAGTTGGTCTTAGAGAAGATTTAACAATTGAGAACTTTGATCTTTCAGTCGGAGGACTCTATGAAAGTGATTTGGTAATTCGATACGATAAGAAACAAGCACATCCAGAAGGCTCGTTCTTAATAACGGCATTTAATTCATAGGAGAATAAAATGGGTCAACTAACTTGTTCAAGATGCAATGCAACAACAAAAGCTGATAGTATTGAGGAAGGTCGTAATAGACTGGATCATGCAATTGGTATCTATAAAGGCAAACCTTGTGAAGACGGCAAAGCCGAACTATTCTTTACAGAAACGCAAAAAGAAACAAAGGAAGACTCTAAACCTTCATTGGTAAAAAAAGTGATTGATAAGACAAAACAAACCAAAGACTTGTTCAGATCTAAAAAAGAATAAGCAACTTTTCTTTTTATTTTTTCCTAAAAATTCTTATATCGTATAATTTTACTTACACTATATGCAAAAGAAATTATTACTAATTCCATTAATCTCACTATTACTTGTACCTGCTGCACTTGGGGCAGAGGACAGTGGTCTAAAGGCAGTTCAAGATCAGCTTGATGCATTAACCATTCTAGTACAAGAAAATACGTATACTATTAATTCCATAGAAGAAAACTCTTTGGAAAATGAGTTTGAGTGGGTAATTACTTCCTGGATAGATGCAGACAACAGGGGTACACCATACATCAATATTCAGGTGGAGAATGTATGGCCAGAACAAAGAGTCTTTATGAAATACGTCTATGATGACGGTACATTAGGAACTATGTATTGGACTTTTGTAAACGGTGATGGAGTTTCAATTGATCGTATGAGTGTAGAATATTTTGGTGATGTTGATTGTTATTTGTTTAATGTGTGGACAGAGGATCAACCATTCTATACACAGTATGATCATTGTCTTGTTACTTAAAATACATATAACTTTTAAATCAAGTTAGAAAACTATGTGTCCTCTTCCACCTCAAGGTTTTGGTGGTAATGCAGGTCTAGATACATACTGGAATATAGCAACCATAAGCAAAACCTCTGATCAGATTATCTCTACTATTACCTTTACAGATATTGGACAATTTAACGAGTCACTTCCTCAAGGTGTTTATCAATTTGAATTAAAACTTGTAGCCGAACCAAGTGATGTAACAGGTGATGTAACAGTAAGGATGCAAACCACTGGAACCATAGCTGAAGCTGTGTGGGGGAAGGAAGGAGTAGATATAAAACAAGATACTATCTCACTAGCCCAAAATTATGATTTTACTACAGCTAGTACTGCTCTTCTTATATTGGAAGGAACCGTCGAATTTACGCAGGCGGCTGGTGGTACGCTACGTGTTCAGGTTGCTCAACAAGTAGCTTCTGGTAGTTTGACTATTCGTGAAGGTTCTACATTTGCAATTAGAGAATAAATAAAATTCTTTATAAAATGCATATAACTTTTAACTATAAATTAATTTTATGACAGGTGGTTTACAAAGCTCAGCATATGAAGTTGCTATAACTGAAGCGGTAGGAACTATCACTGCTGGAGATCCTATTCTAACTACTGATCTTACAATTAACAAGGATTTGATTAATGGTGATTCTGGTCAAATAAGACTAATGTTTTCATTTACCACTACAGGAGAGGTTGATTACAACATTACAGTCACAAAATTAGGAGCAACAGATTTAACTTCTCCGCTGATTTTAAATGCCGATAATGCCTTTATCTTATTGTCTAAAGGATATTATAGATTTGATATTTCTGTAGCACCTGGAGATCTATTTAATATTAGATCTTCACAAGAGATTACCAAAATCAATGATCTTCAAGTCCAGTTAATTCCAATATCGACATAATAATGGTCTGGTATTTACCACAAATTTTTCGTGGAAATAGAGCAGCTTCTACAAAATACACCCCACAGGGAAGAGCAAACAGAGAGGTTGTACCAAATGTGAGAATGAAGTTTAGTCCAGCAGGTAATATCATGGAGTTTAGTACTGATGGTCAGGACATGCATTATGGGAGCGTGAATAATTAGTGTCTTCTGAGTTTTGGGATGAGCAACCATCTTTTGGTGTCATATCTGATCCTGATATTTTACTTGCAATTGATGATACAGATAATACAAGCAAACAATTTCCTGCATCTCTTCTAAGGCCACTAATGCAGACTCCTTGGGAGTCAGACATAGTAGCATCCACTAATAGTTTAACAGGACTTGACCAACTATTATTCACACCGACAAATGTGGATATTGCTGAGGCATCCTATGGAATAAGAGCTGGCACAAATAACAATACAATGATTTTCCATATTGGAACATCACTGGGACGTTATGCATGGGAATTTCAGACTAACACAGATATATTTACAATGACCAATACCACCTTTACAGGTCCAAATATTACCATAAATACTGCTCTACTTCTAAATGATGCAGCAGAAGATCCTGATACAAATGGTGAATTTACCAGAAATGTAAATGATGTTAAAGTATTCAGTGGTGGGGCTGTCAGAAATCTTAGTGATGTTGGTTCAGCTATTCAATCCATTAATGCAGATACAACTGCTGCTCAACTCATTACAGGAGTTACCAATGAAATCGTAATAGATAATACAACTTCTGGCACTACAAATATTAGTTTAGGTTCTTTGGTTGCATTATCCACAGATAATTTATCATTCTTTGCATCCACTACAGCTGATCAACTAAGAGGAGTCATATCAGAGGACACAGGAACTGGTAATTTAGTATTTGGAACATCTCCTACTATTGTCACTCCTACTATTGTGAGTTTTACAAATGCTGCACATGATCACGAAGATGCAGAAGGAGGTGGTCAACTTAATGCAACTCTTGCACTTAATGCTTCAGGTACAAAGAACAATACGACATTTCTGAGAGGTGATAACACATGGGATGTTCCTCCAGATACACAGGGAATCACATCAATCAATTCTTCTACTGCTGCTGCACAAATTCTTGCAGGTGGAACAGGAATTGATATTGTTGATGTAGCAGGAACCCATACTTTTGCAATTGATAGCACAGTTGCAACTTTATCAGACACCCAAATTCTTACCAACAAGACTATTGATGCTAATTCCAACACAATTTCCAATCTGGTTATAGGTGCTGAGGTTACTGGAGCTTCTACTGCACTAACAGATACTTTAAACATCGCATATCTTAATGGCACGAATATCTTTACTGCAACCAATACCTTTACAACTTTAGAAATCAATAATGTAGGAGCTGGTAGCAATCCCATATTTACATCCGATTCAATTTCTCCAGTGTTAACCCTTAATGGTTCTCTAGAAATCACTGATTCATTACAAATTTCTGCTCTAGAATTACTAGAGCCAGGAGGACCCTCAACTGTATTCATATCCAGTCTATCACAAACAGCAGACAGACTACTTTCAGTTCCATCTCTTACTGGAAATAGAAATTTTGTTGTAACTGGTGAGGCTTCTCAAATTTTACTGGGCACAGAAGTAACAGGTGCATCTACTGACCTGACAGATGCAGCTAACATAGCTCTATTAGATGCAAATCAAACTTTTACTGGATTGAATGTTTTTCCTACAACTATAATCGATACTGTTCAACTCAATAATACACTAGAATTTCCCGATGGCACTTTCCAAACAACGGCAGTAAATCCTATCACTGTATTGTATGATATACTAACTGCGAAATTCAACAGCACATCATCGAGTGTAGCATCAGTTGATACTAACATTCTGGATATGTTCATAAAGCCTGATGGATTACGTGTTTACCTCCTAGGAAATGGAACTGATAAAATCTATCAATGGAATTTGCCTACTGCCTTTGATACGAGTACGGTAGGTTCTGTTACCGATGGTGCATCTCCTACACTTGAAGGAAGTTTACCGACTGCCATGTTCATGTCTTTTAACGGCAAAAAAGTTTACATTGGAGATTCAGACGGCACTCCTTCTATAGACGAATACGATTTGACCACAGCTTATGATATTACTACTCTAGTTTTTACTGGCAATTCTACAACCCCTCAAGATGGTTTCATTACAGGTCTTGTATTGAGTCCAGACGGTAAAAGAATGTGGGAGCTAGGAAATACTGCTCCTAATGAAAAAATTTACGAGTCTGATTTGAGTGTTCCAGGAGATGTATCTACTGCCATCTTTAATGGTAATACTTTTGATGTCTCGACACAAACTACATTCCCACAAGGAATGGACATCACACTAGACGGAAAAACCCTAGTTATAGTTTCAAATAATCCCGATTCATTTTTCCAATATACTTTTGGCGTTGCACGGGATTTATCCACCCTTACTTTTAGTGGTAAAGAATTTGTGCAAACAAGCAGTCAGGCAGATGCTACAGGAATGTGTATCTCGCCTGATGGTACTAACCTATACGCTGGAGGTTCTACGCCTGACACAATAGACCGTTATAAGATGACTACACTATCAAGAACAGCAATAGGGGCAGTCGAGGTATTCTCACAGGCTAACCTTCCACTTCCTGTATCTAACGTAATCACACTACCAGAAGGACAGTACAATTTCATGAATAATGTTGTCTTTGATCCCGATGTTAGAATTGAAATTGAAGATGGTGCTACTGTAATATTTGAAGGGATGAGAGAAAGCAATACTCTCTTAACTTTTTCAAGTACAGCTGCCACACCTTTTGGAGATGTTATTAGTAATGTGAATATAGGAAACGAAACTGGCGATATTACATTTAGAAATATACGTTTTGATTTATCAGCATGTGAGGATGTTCAATGGCTTAATCTAAACACACCTTTCTTGGGATGGTTCAACATGACAATTTCGTTCGCATTTGGTAGTGGAATGGGTACTGCAAAAATAGCTACTCTCATACTTGCTCAAACTCTGGTAGTTAGCTCAGATATTGCAGTTCTCTTTCCAAAAGAAGGTATCACCGTCAATACTTCTACAAACAATCTAAGAATATCTGATTTCTTTATTCTTACTAATTTCCAAGAGCCTGGAAGTGATACGATGTGGAATATAAATTCGCTAACACAAAACGCAATCTTTACGAACAATAACTACATACTAGATAATGCCAATGAATCTATCTTTGACTTTGATAGTGGATTAGTATCGCCCATAGTAATAGCTGCCACTAATCTAAGTAGTGCAGATGGTGATTTTTATGAACCAGGAGGACTAGACCAAACTTCAATCTATGTGACTTCTAGCAATAATGCTGGCTCTCCTGATTCAAAAAATATAGGATCATATGTAAACAAAGGAAATGTTACATTAACAACTATTAGTACTATCAATACTTGGACTGATCTTAATCTCGGAACTGTTACAGCAGGAAGTAATATAGAACAATGGACTATAACCAACACAACTACAGGTGAAATGAGATATGACGGAGTTAATGATTTTCAAGGTGTTTTAACTGCCGTTATAAATATCCAACCAAACATAAATAATCGTTTTAGATTAAGATTTGTTGTAAATGGAGCTGTGACTAGCGATGATGTTGAGATTCTTTTTGAAGCAAGTACAGCAGGTGGAGCAAATCCAGTTATACCAATTCCAGTTAATATCCCATTAATAGTATCACAAAATGATCTTGTAAGACCACAAATATTTGAGGAAACTACTGCAGAAGATCCTCTTATTGTAGGAATAGTTGTTAATGCCCAGAATCCAGGTGTAGATTAAAACCTTATAACTACAATTACAACTAATTTGATTAATGTCTACATCTACAATATCCTTTACTGATATTCAACGTTTAGAAATCATAGAAAAATTAACTCCCATTATCACACAAAACGTAGAATCTATGCCTGTTCCTAGTGACATAAAACAAACGTTAAGGGATGAAGGAAAGATGCAAATGATAATTGATAGGCAGTTAGAACATTTGAGTGAACTAAATGATGAAAAACTATACACACTAGCCAAACGACATCACATTACATGGACAAGATGATAATATGAAAAATCCCTTTAAAAGAAAACCAAAGTACAAGGATCCTCGAATGGATGCTGCAATAACATTCATGGATAATAAAATCAAAGAATACACAAAATCAGATTATATAATGAGCAAAAAAGAAAGATATGAGTTTGATCTAATCAGAGAAATCATGAATAAAGTAAAAAGTAGCTAGACCAATTTTAAAATGCATATAATTTATGAATGCAACATTTTTGTATATGTCATCTACACCTACACAAACTTTTTCCACTTTAGATGAGACTAAACGATTTCTAAACATTCCATTATCCAATACAGATTCAGATGATAAGATAGACGTATTTCGTAACAAGGCAGACAATTACATTAACGCACAGATTGACATTCATGAGACTATCCCAATAACAAGTCCTGACCCATCCCTTACCAGTTTATCTTCCTCAATGGCTGCAGTAGAATTCAACTATTACCAGTCCCCAGAAAAAACTGATCTCAGAGAAGATGTAAAGGATTTACGAGAACAGATTCAAGCCTATCTTCTTGCCAAATATGGCAGAAAGAATGAGAATCTCCTTGCAGGTGGTGATACATTTGGGGTCACATCATCAATGACAGGCAACACATAACATGACAATTACCCAGTCCTCAGCTGAGGTACTACGTAATTTTATCAAAGAGAGTTGGTCATTAACTGGCGAGCTATCCAAGGAGATAGAGGGAACCATGGATGAGGTGGTTCAATTCTATGATCATAAACAGGTAAGGGGGAACGAGGCAACAAAGGCAGTCGTAGTGGAAAAAATAAATCCAGAAGGTGATGAAAAACTAACTGAAAATCCCCATTTTACTGAGGTGATAGATACCTACGATATTCTAGTTAGATATAGAGTAGTTGATGTTGATCCTGACAGGTATGATGATTCACTAGGATACATAGAGCAGATGGGACAAGAAGTAGTAAATATTTTACAAACAAAATATGATCCGTTTACAAACGCTGGCGTTTATTATCGTTCAAGTAACGAATGGAGTAACGAGGATGTTCATAAGGGAAACCAACATGATCTAAAACGCAGATTACGCTTTGAGCTAACTGCTGTAACTTCTGATGATCCTGATGTGTATACTGGTGTAGGTGGTACGTTGGTGTTATCAACTGCATCAACTGGAGATGACATACCATCATCTGATGTGACATATATTTATGTAGATGAGATTAAAGTAAGTGAAGGATTCTCACAAATTCCAACATTAACTAAAGATGTCTCAAATGGCGTTGGTGTTCCGTTATTTATGCGAGGACAATTCTCTGGTAGTTTTTCTGCTAAAATGTATGTGAATAAGGATACAGTGATTGGAAATGATCTTGATGCATTGCAAAATCTTTATCGATTACAGACAGAATCAGCACTAATAGGTCAAAACGCTGATGTTGTATTACTAAGAAATAATGTAAATGTTCAAAGAGTTACAACAGCTACTGCCGTAGTATTAGCAGTTGATGGAACTGGTGCAGTTACCAGCGTAGGAATAACTGATGAAGCTGGATTTTATGGTTCTAATCCTATTGTTACTGTAAATAACGGAGACGCTACAATAACTGCAGAAGTTATAGACGGCAAAGTAAAGACTCTAACCATTACAAGTGGTGGTACAACAAACATACTTGGAACTACTACACTATCTATTGCAGCACCATCCACTACCGTATCAACATTAACCAGACAGACATTTCTAAAGATTAGTCCACTTGATGAAAATGTATCTGATACTGCATTATTACATTATACCATACATGGAACTCTAACAAAACCTTCAGTATTTTCGGAGAGTGCAGCTTAATTATGGCAGATGCAGGAGTTCAGGCAAACTTTGTTGATACACAACAAATCACTCTAACCAATATTGATGATAGTTTAACATACATCCAAATTACAGACTTTGAAACAAGTATTGACAGCAATGTAACAAAACATCATTTGACAGATGATACAGTTGATAATGTCTTTGACTTGTATGACAATTACATTCAAGGGAACATGTGGGCAACAACTCCACAATGGGCAGCATTAGTTACTTTAACTGTAGATGTTAATGGAGTCAGACCATCAAAACTTTGGCAAGTCTCAGAAACTGACCAATCAAACAACACCATAACTACTTCAATTAACGGACAGCTAAAGACACTTCGCAAAATAGATACAGGAATTGGTGCAGTAAAATTATTTTTCAGAATAGAGGGTAATGAGGTATTGACGGTAGCATAATTATGGCCTCTCTAGATGTAATAATAAAACAAATGATACTATCCGCATTTAGAAGTGCAGAAATGGATTCTGCAAGTCCAGGACATATCAATCACTTCAAGTCAATGAAAGGAGATATTCTAGGTTCCAGTGATGAAATAAATGCTGCAATAGAAGAAGCAGTTGAAGGGTTGATGGTTAATCCTGACTCTGCAGATAAGTTAGCACAAAATCTTTTGGATTCAGAAGAAAAGACAGCAAAGAAAAAAGGGACAAAAGAAAAGCAGGGAGCAGCGGCCATAAAAAAAACGTTGGGGGGAATTATAGATCCTACAAGTATTGTGGCAAGTGCTCTTCCATACTTACCACATTCAGTATTGATAACCTTTGCAATTTTATTAGCTCCACTAATATTTGATGTACTAACTAAACCAGGTGGACCACTAGACTTGAGATTTAAGAGAATTATAGATGATGAGATTAACGCATTCCTCTCAAGACAAACACAAAAGGATACTGAGATGGGAGTAAGACAGGTAATCATACAATCAAAGATTGGTTTTACAGCTTCAAATGGACAAAACAACTACAACACACTAAAAGGAATTAGAGAAGGTGGATTAAACGAAGAAAAACTAGCTAGAATTGGAAAGGTAGATCATTCAAAAGGAGTTTTTGATTTTGGTGGATAGTATATTCAGATTTACAGATTCTGGAGATACGGAAGGTAGTATAGCCAATACAGAAAAGATTGAATTCAATACAGGAACAGTACCTGACAGTACGGGCAAATTAGTAAGAACATCATTTAGAATGGTAAGTGATTTGAATCCTCATCCAAATCCTGACATAGCACTCAACCAAATTCAAGATTCTCTTTTAGGGGTGGTAGAAGTTACAATAGCTGGATATTTTGTTAATCATAATGCTACAGTTGGTCCAGCCAATCTGTATAATTGGTCAGTTGATCCAGATGTGAATGATGATTTTAGAAAAGGAAGATTTGGTACTACTCTTGCAACAATGGCTGGAATTTTAGATATTATACCAACTGTAGGATTAAACGGAATTGGCTATATGCTTTCAGAGGTTTTTGTAGATGATATAGAATATCCCAGAACAGAGGTTCCCTTTATTGTAAAATTCCTTCTTAATGGAGTACCAGCGAACGTGACACCAACGACATGAGTCTATATGAAAAAATAATAATTGCGAATCCTTTCTCTCCTTGGATTTCCGGATTGGATTACTTTGTAGGACAACAATTATCTAATGCTGGAGATTTTTTTGAGTGCAATACAGATAATACAGCTAGTGGAGCAAACGAGCCCCCAAACTTATCATTCTGGGATGAAATATTTCCAACTGATCCAAATGTGAACATATCTAATTTTGTGGAAACTATTTTAGATATTGAAATAGGTTCTGGTGAAGTTCGTTCTTCTTCATTAAGAATTAACGCAGATAGGGGAGCCTTCATCACTGACAGAAATGGGGGTGCTACTCCAATCCTTGATCAGTTCACCAAAATTCAGACAACCATTGTTGATTCTAATTCTGCTACATATCAGGCAATTCATGAGATAGATATTCTCCATCCTACTCAAGACGGACTGCAAGGAAAAATATTACCTATAGATTTGTTGGGTTCTGAGTTTTATCTGCAAAAGACACTCTTTGCAGACCAGTTCTTTTTCAAGTCAATGTTTACAGTATCTAGTGGGATAATAGATCTTTACAACACCAACAAGGGAACCTCACAAGTTAGAGTGATAGATGCTGATTCTGATTCATCAAATGGTGGATTTAATGACTTGCCTGTTTTTACTGCAAATGATTACACGTTTAACATTAATGAGCTGCCACACTATGACGGATTAATTCAAGTAATGGATAGAGGCGGTTCAAGTGTTGCAGCAGGTGGAGCTGGTGATTTCTTTGAGATGGGATTTGAAAATGATTCTGATAATTTTAATCAGATAAAGTTTAGAGGTTTTTCTAGTGGAAATCCTTCTGACCAAACATCAATTCCAAACATCAAAACAGATAATGTTGTATTTAATCCTGCAGAACAGGAAGGAGAGATAGATGCTACAATTGGAAGTGTTACAGGAACATGGTGTGCTGATTCCATAGGTACACTTCCAAAACAAAATGCAGAATTTATTGGAGGATTAGAGGCTTGGAGATTATTTCCTGAACATGTATCTGGTGCAACATATCCTGAAGATGCAATTATTATCGTTCTTAACACTTTGGACTCCCAAGGCGATTCATTCCATTACAAAGCAAACAAAGATACCGTCCTAGCTCCTCCCACTCCACCAACTGCATCTAATGCAGACTGGGATCAATATTTCTTTACTGACTTTTTGACTTTAGAGGTAAATCATACTAATGCTGACTATTCGTTTTGGACAGATATAAAATCAAATCTGTGGCAGAACAGCAACGCCAAAACTAATGGATTCCTGCAAGAAGATCCGCCAACTGATGATTCAGTAAAGGTATGGGACTCAAATCAGGTAAAAATAGATGGAGAAGTAAATCAAACTTGGGCAGATGTTATAGCCTTAAACTTTGCATCAATACCTCCAACATTCAAAAGGAATGGTGTGGTATATCGTGGGTTTAGAGTATTAGTTGATGGTATTGGAACAGACGAGTTTGCAGGATTTGATAATGATGTAATTCAATGGAATGGTGAACAATGGCTAATATTCAAAAGAGATGCTACAAACAATCTGGTATGTGTGGATGAGCTATCAAGAACATTTCAATTTGACACAGATACTGCTAATGAATGGGCAGATGTCACCACCTCAATAGATCAAGCTAATGATGTGTATCATTCTGTGTATAACATTACAAACACTCAGGGACAAAATGATAAAGATAATGGAGGGGGAGGAAACTTTGGGCAGACATCAGCAGTAACATATGAGTTTCGTTATGCAAAAGGGGACAACTCACCCCTATTCAATGGATTTGCAGCCCCTCAATTTTATCGACAGTTTGCAGGAGTAAATTTCAGAGTACCGTTCCCATTTAATTCCAATAACAGCACATCCATAGGAATAATCTATGGGAATAATGATTCCCTTAATCCTGCAACCTTTGAGGCTGCAAACATGGGATTCACCAGTTCAGGGTTTACTGGATTTAATAACGAGGAAGCAGAGGACTTGGGACCATTTGATGCCTTGGTATTTTTCCTAAAACATGAATGGAGATACCGTAAGGATGGGTCTGGAAATCTGGTTCTTGCTGCAAACTATCCGTATAGATGCGCCTTGTATGATATTGATGATACGGTAGTAGTTCAGGATTTCACAGTACCATTTAACAATTTATGGGAGCCAATATCATTACCTGTTTCAAACTTTACAACATACAAAGCAAGAGCAGCATGGGCATTTGGAAATGTAGGGCAGAATATTTTTCTGCAAGAGTTAGAAGTGCTAAACTCCTTTAGATGGAGAAACATCAAAAAGATTGCAATTCACTGGCTTGGACCATACGATGATCAGGGAAGGTTTCAACCCTGGGGACAGACTGACTTTTTATTTCCTTCTCTATTGGATACTATTTCAGGACTCTTTGTAGATGGGTATAACATAAAATTAAGCATTGATTCTTTCCAGTGGGCAAAACCTGGACTATCTGTCAGTCCACCAGATACTGAAAGACCATTGCAACCACAATTTTTCTATGAGCCATTTATCACTAACAAATTTCAAAATGATCAGGCTAATCTGGCAAAGCTGGAAATTACAAAGTTTAGACATAAAGAGTTTGAGGTTACTACTGTGGGATTTAATGATTTGAAATTTGGAGATTCTTTCTTTTTGGAGAATCCAGATTTAGTTAGCGATGCAGACAGAACTACAGCAGATCTTGATGCATGGCTTACTGCTACTGTTTATACTGCAAATTTCAATGATGTGCAGGATTCATCTGTAGGGTATCGCTGTATTTTAGATCATACATCAAGCGGTGCAAACCAACCACCAAACGCTACATTCTGGGAAGTGTTGGATAATCCAATCCCTAATACAATAAAATTAGTAGCCAAAAAAATTGTACGAGCAATAGACAAAAGACAGGGTTCGGGAGCAGGATTTATCAGAACCATAACTGGAGTAAGAAGATTTGTAGAGGGTGAGCAATAATTGGGTAAGGCATACAGAATACCATCAGCAACAGACAGAATTAGAAAACACCAGCTTAACCTCAAGGCTATAGAGGCTGAAATACGAAATCGAGACACACCAAAGCCTGTAATGGCTACAAGAGGATCAGGTAGAAGTGGAGCTGGTGCTACTGGCGGAGGTACTGGAAACTTTTTGGATCCAGCTGGAGGTGCGATGATTGGAGCATTTGCATTAAGTCCGCCTGTAGATTTTAGCGTGGAAATAGATTCTGATGGTGCGATAGATATTGGCAGAAAAGACACAAATCAACAATTCTCATCAAACATTCAGTTTGAAGATATTCAGCCTAACACATTCACACTTGATACCATTACAGGAGCAGCATATGACGGTCAGCTTCTAGTTATCAGAACATTTGCACCATCAAGTACGTTTACAATTGCTGCAGGTACTTTGGGGAATGGTGGTAACATTCAAACTCCTGATGGCACGGACGTTACAGGGATAGGAGATTTACAAATGCTATTCTTTGTTTTTGATGATGTATTAAACATTGAAGCAAACGTTGGTGGTTCTTGGAGATTACTTAATACATTTGGAACTGGTGGAAGTGGTTCTCAAACTCCTTGGCTTTCAGACATTGATGCAGACGGATTTGATTTAGATGATGTAGGTGCAATCCAATACAGAAGTGGTTCAACTTTGGGAGCTGCAAGTACAGCTTTTACAGTATTTGATGGAACCAACTTTAGAAATAACACACCATCTGCAACATCCCATCTTTGGACAGTTCTCAATGCAGACATTTTTTCAATAGAGGGCACACAAATACTGGCTTTCAAACAAATTAACTTACAAGGTTTGGGTGGTATTAGTGGATGCATAGATCCTACAATAGCACAGGATGTAGCTACAAAAAATTATGTTGATACAGAAATCTCAGGGCTTGACTTTGCAACTAAAGCATTAGATAATTTAGTCAGTCCAACTCTTAACACTGATATTGATGTAAACGCACACGAGCTTAATACAGTATTCAGATTAACAGGAGTCGGCACAAATCAAAGGATTCAATCAGTTGCATCTACAGGTTTCACATATAGAGTAAATACAGGAGAATCACATATTTTTGAGACTAATGCAACAACGTTTCTCACAATCAATGCCACCAGTATTCTTTTAGGATCAAATGTTGATTTTGATTTTGCAGATAATGATTTAGACGGATTAGGACTGCTTACATTTTTTGAACATAATAGTTTTGGATCAGCTAGTACAGCATGGATTGAGAAAGAAACTACAAATCTGAATTTTAATGTACCTACATCTGACGGTTATATTTTTAGAGTTGCTTTATCTCAAGTCATGGAATTAAGTGCATCTGATATGAATTTGAATGTCCCGTTGGATATGGGTACAAACTTTATCCAGTTTTCAGAAATTACAGAGCCTGCAGATGGTCTAGTTGGAAATTCAGAAGGAAATGTATTTTTTGATGATACGACTGACCCTCCAATTTTAAAAATAAAAAAGAAAGACAGTGTAGGTGCAGTCTCAGTTGTTAGTTTAGAAGAAGGTGGAGGAAGTGGAGCAAACACAGCATTATCTAATCTTACAAACCCAACTGCCATAAATCAAAGTTTAATCCCTGCTGTTAATGGTGCTGTATCTTTGGGAGGTGCGACTCTCCAGTGGGGAGGTACAAATTATCTTAATATTTTAGCCTTTGGTGCTGGAGATCATAGATTACAAGGGTTTACTGTTACTTCGGTCAATCATCTTCATTTAAAGTCAGGCACAGATTTTATTGATTTCTCTTTTAATGGCACTAACACTTTTGAATATACTTTCACTCCCACTGCATTAGATATTGGTACTAATGATTTGATTCTAGCTGCTGGATTTAACATAAGTAAATTATTTTTTGATGGTGGAGGCGATACCTACCTTACTGGTTCAGCTACTTCAGGAAGAATCAATGTTATCAGTGACGGCACTAATATTGTTGGTTTTTCACCTGGTTCCATGTTTGTAGATGTTGATATTGATATGAATGGTCATGCTCTATTGTTAGATGTAGATAATGACACAGAGATTAATTCTTCAACTGATGATACAATGATATTCCTTACAGGTGGAGGAGTGCGATTAACATTAACTAATTCAAATATGTTTATTGATAGTAGAATGATTATGGGTGAAGGAATTGATATATCCCTAGGCACTACAACTGGAAGTAAAATTGGATTATCTGCTTCTGAAAAAATAGGATTCTTTGGTGTAACTCCTATTATACAACCATCTACTCCTGCTGCAAACTCAGCAGCAATTATAGCTGCCCTTCAAACACTTGGTCTATTTGCATAAACTCATTGTAATGAGTATTATATATTAAGCAATTATTATTATTTGATAATAATGAATAAAATGTATTTAATACCAATTTTGGTTATTGCGATAGTATCCATTCCTATTGGTGCAAGTTATGCCAGTCAGTTTTCAATGTCAGGATATGAAGTTACATTAGGGGGATATTCTCAAATATGGCTAGAGTTTGATGGCGAGGAATTAAAATCAGCACAGTTTTCACTACCTGTTTTTAAATCTGGAGAATGGGGATCAATAATTTATGATTTACCCAATCCCACATATTCTATTGATTATACCTCTGAGGTATATGATGAAATTTGGGGTGAGAAATATGGCAAAACATTCAACATTTCATCAGAGTTTTTCCCACATGTTGTAGTTTTGTTTAGTGGTGAATATGTTGATAGTGATACCATCCTAATTGATGCAGAAATATATTTCCTTGATGAGCAAACTGGCAAACCCATTGACGGTATTGATGTTATAAAATTAAAGTATCTTGCAACCATCTAAGAAATAAAAAATGCATAAAAGCTACCAATATTATTTTTAATTAGTGTTAGAACAACAACAACAACCTCAAAACAATATTTACCAATTCTTAGATGATAAAATAATGAATATCGTGGGTCTTTGGCAGCAAAATACCATATTAGGATCTACACATGTATTGTATAACAAGGCCATAATAGATAGCATATTACAGGATCTAAAAAATATTCATACCACTCTTAATACTATGGCTAAACCTCCTACTCCTACACCACCAACACCACAAAAATCTCCACCAAAAGAGAACAAAATAGCATCACCACCATCTCCTAAAACTTCAAAGTAAGTTGGCTGAGGAATTTTGGTTTGATTATATAATTAATGATTTAGAGAACATGGAATATCGTATTGAGGATATTATTTTACATTCCTTGACAGGTATCATTATGGGAATTACAATAAAGATTAAAAAAATTAAACAAAAATTATTTTCAATTTTCACAAAGGAGTAATGGCAGCCAAGCCCTGCTAACTTGGCAGTTTTGCAGAGCCTGACTACCAACCATAAATAATGTAATTTATTTATCGACTCAAAATGTAGAAATTATTTACAATCTGAACAAAATAAATCCATATATTCTATTGTTCTAAGCATGATTAACTTGGCAGTTACAAATGGAAAATCAAACAGTAGATGATGCAAAAGCAATAGGATCACTTGGCAGACAAGAGATACTTACTTTTCTAATGATTATAATTTTTGGTACATTTGCTGCTGCAGTTATAATAATTCTAATTCTAGTTCTTAGTAATCCTAGTGTTATAGACAAGATTATAGTTTCAGGATCTATAGACTTGGGACAATTCATAGATAGGTTTGATGAACTACTTGTAGCATTTTTGGTATTGTTAGGTGTAGGAATGGGGATGAAGGTAAAAAAATAATGGTACTACACAAGACTAAATCAGGCCATAGAATAGGTAAAGAATTCCCATCTCAAAGAGCATTAACACTCAACTATTCAAGATTGATAAGAAAAATAAACAAGAGAGATAACAGACTCACACCATACCAACAGCAACAGGCAATTCAAGCATTACCAGGAATAAATTCAGATGAACTGGAGAGCATTATAAAATCAACAGGTCCGGCACTTGCACAAAACTTGAGAAAGTTTATCTCATCTCACAGAGCAAAAACTAGAAGCATCAAGCAAAAGGCACGCAACGCCAGAAAACGCTAAAAAATACATTTATGGACTGAAAAATGAGTCATAACATGGATTCAACAGACAAGGCATTCTTTGCTGATTCTTTTAATAAAATAGATAAACGTCTAGAAAAAATCGTAGAGCATCAACAAAAGACATGTGATGAACTAGATGAGGTAGATAAAAACGTCATAAAATTACAGACAAGTTTTACGGATCATATAGAATACGCCAAAAGAGACGAGGATAAGCAACTGGCTAAAAAAATGAACAAGCCTCAATGGGTATTGGTATTAGTAGGGATTGCAACTCTAGGCGTAGGAATTGCCATGAGTGCGATGACTTTAATCTAGTTGATAATTTTTAAAAAAGCAATAATATAATAATATCAAAATATAATAATAACTTTAATAAATAAGTTAATTTATTCATACAGTATGTCAAAAAGAATAACTATAATGATTTCAGACAAGAATCTGAAAAAAGCAAGACTCAAACAGGCAAAATTAATCATTACTACAACAGGATCTGTATCCATATCTAGTGTGATTAATGATATGATAGAGCAGGCACGATGAGCAAAATGAATGAATCACTTATCTCTGCCATTCTTTCTCCAACTGGAATAAAATTATTATCCCATTTTCCTAAAAGTAAAAGATCAGCTATAAACATTGAAACAATAGCTGAGAAATCAAATATTGCCAATAGTACAGCTTACCGTCTTATCAAAGATCTAAAAAAATGGAATAATATTATATCAATAAAAAACAGTAAAGATAGTCTAGGTCGTCCTGAAATTCTGTATTACATTAAAAGTAAAAACTTTACAATTATCTTAAAGCATAATGAAACACAACTAAGAGTGATTCAAGCATGAAGGAAAGACGAACCCTACAACAAATTTACTATGATATTCTATCTGCAATAATGCAAGAAAATGATAATGAAACACAAAAACTTAGGTTTACAAATATTCAATTAAGTTCAAAAATTTCTTACGATAAATGCAAAGAGCACATAAAATCAATGAAAAAATATGATCTAATTAAGGAAAACCTTTGCATTACTGTTAAAGGTTATAATTTTTATGAAGCATTTACCAATATAATTATCCAAGTAAACCAGCTACAATCCCTCTTTGATTGTAATGTTAGAGTTCCTGCCCCTGATGAGTCTAAAGTAACTACTTACGCCCTAGATTACATTCAGCAATTAACTGTAGTACTTGAGAACCAAGTCAAACTAAGCAAAGAATGGTTAAAATTTCAAAAGGAGATGAAATAATCATGTTTAGGGAATATTGTAGTAACTAATGGATCAGTTTATAGTTAGAAATTTTTTGATGAGATTATGGTATTATTTAGGCAATTAAGTCCACTTGCAGGATCAATAGGTATTTTGTTATGTTGTATTTCTGTTGTTGCATTTACACTTTCCTTCCCTACTAATATTCTTGTTTTTCTCTCATCTCTAGTGTTTGGAATTTCTATGATTAAGATAGGTTTTACTCGAATTATTGATGAAGAAGAATTTTATCAACTATTAGAAAAAATTGATGATTTGAAGAAATAATTTTTATTAATTAGTTTATAACGAATTATTTTTTTGATTAGATTATTGTATAAAAGGGATTTAATTATTGAAAATCCAAAAAAATTCCAACGACATGTAAATGACATTGCATCTATTGTATTACTTAAGAAAGACTATTATCTAAACGGAAATTATAGTAAATTTCCATATCTAAAGCCAAATGGAATTACAAACATTGCTGATTTTCATGG